>Ga0163146_10002909_pt1 | contig 22403 bp, 17 predicted proteins | sample OliLakLV19MP7G1_FD_148648 | JGI IMG/M metagenome (GOLD analysis project Ga0163146, IMG submission 148648) | Freshwater microbial mat bacterial communities from Lake Vanda, McMurdo Dry Valleys, Antarctica - Oligotrophic Lake LV.19.MP7.G1 | ecosystem: Environmental > Aquatic > Freshwater > Lake >...
GCGATCGTTAGAGGATGCCATTGCAGGGGATAGGTTTCGGGATTTTTTATAATCAAAGTCTAACACGATTCCTAATGCTTATTAGTTTCTTTGTTAAAGGTAGTTAGATTAGTATCAGGGAAAGCAAGATCGTGATTAATTTTACACCGGGAATCCGGGGAAGGCTCACTTCTTGCGAGGTACCGTTTTCTGCTCGACAGAGTTATCAACACAAACTCCTCATAATTAGGTATTTACCCGTAAATGTTTAACCACGAATACAAAAAAGAGGCACAAGAGAAACTGCGCCGTGCAGTAGAAAAGTACCAAAGAGATTGTGAGTATTTACAAAATGCCGCTGGAAGTCTTTACCAAACGCGAGTCAATCGTGGGGTTGAGATTATCCAACTATGCGAAAATTACATTAACACGTTGGCAAACTCGCCAAAAGAGTTTAGCAAAGTCGTTACAAAACTGAAGTTTCAGCTCAAGGAAATTACTGGCGAAGATTGGGATCTAATTTATTCGGCTCATAACAGCAATGTAGCCGCAGCAGGTGGTGCAGGAGTCATGGCAGGAGCAGGAGTTGCCCTTTTGGGGCCAACAGCAGCGATGGCAATTGCCACAACTTTCGGAACAGCTTCAACGGGTACTGCGATTGCTTCCCTTTCCGGTGCGGCGGCTGTGAATGCGGCTTTAGCTTGGTTAGGAGGTGGCGCTCTTACTGTGGGTGGTGGCGGTATGGTGGCTGGAAATGCGCTGCTGGCACTAGCAGGGCCGATTGGCTGGGGGATTGGTGGTGTAGCTTTGGCTGGTAGTGCTTTGTGGAAAAGTAACGAGAATGAGAAAATTGGTGACGAAGCCAACAAACGCGCTATTGAAATTGAAGGTGATACAGCTAAAGTCAACATAACCAAGAAAGAAGTAAACTTTCTGAAAGAGGAAACCGTCAAACTAGCTAACTTGATTCAAAGTGAACTGCAATTCTTTAAGAAGAATGCACCTTTGAATTATTTGGATTTTAGTCAATCTCTCAAACAAAGGATAGCGACTTTAATCAATTCCATTAATTCCCTGAGCGAGTCGCTTAAAAAGACCGTAGACCTGAAAATGTAATTAAAATTTGGAGTGCAGCATTGTTTTCTAGCAATTGGGGAGCAATGCTGCAATTTTTTAAATATGGAAAAAACAGAAGATAGACATCTGACAACTCAATTCGTTGCTGCAATAGTAGCCGAGGAAAATCTGCGCCATGCAGAACAGCTTGCTACGGAACTCAGCAAACAAGACCGAGCGTTTTTTGCAGCGGTCGGAGAGATTGATAAAGTTCGTGATTTTGTAGGTAGCCCCGAAAAAATTCTGGGAAACACAAGCACAAAACACGGTGAAATAGCTGAGCAAGTAGAAGTTGGTATTCGGAATGCAAAATCTATTTTTAACTCCTATGAAACTCGCGCTACTTTTGAGGGAGTGGGTAGAACAGCACCAGAAGATTATTTAATTGATGGGGTTAAGGTACAGTCTAAATTTGTAAATGGGATGGGAAATAATTTAGACCACGTTCTCCACCACATGAAGAAATACGAAAACTTTGGCAGAGATGGGTCATATTACCATATTCCTAAAAACCAATATGAGACTATTGATAAAATATTGAAAGGGGAACAAGTCGAGGGAATAACAAGCCGTACCGCTCAAAGAATACAAGAAAAAGCTCAAGAAATAGAGCAAATGTCTGGTCGTCCTTTCAGTCAGACTGTTCAAGCTGGATCGTCTAACTATGAAGATGTGCAAATAGGCAAAGTTGACGAGACGCTAGAGCGCAAAGAGCATGAATTAAAGCAAGAAAACAAACAAATTAAGGATGGGATACGCGACGACGCTCAACCTACTCTGGCGGATTTTGGTCAGGTTGCTGTTAAAGGCGCGGTTATCGGAGGTAGCATTCGGTTTGCTACTAAGCTTTACGCTAAGCATAAGCAAGGTAAAAACGTTTTTAAGGGCGAATTAACCCTTGAAGATTGGCAAGAGGTTGGACTTGATACCGTAAAAGGAGCAGCACTCAGTGGTATATCGGCAACGGCTATTTATGGGTTAACCAATTTTGCCCAAATGTCTGCTCCTTTAGCTGGTGCTTTTGTTAGTGCAGGTATGGAAATTGCTAGTTTAGTTGGTAGTTTGAATCGAGGAGAAATTACTCGCGATCAATTCGTTGAGTTGAGTTTGTTCGCTTGTGCTGATTCAGCCATTGTTGCTGCTGGGGCTACTGTCGGACAAGCTTTGATTCCGATTCCTGTTGTTGGCGCAGTCATTGGTGCGATCGCGGGTCGAATCGTGACTGGTTTCTGTAAGCAATTCTTGGGAGCCGACACTCAACTGGCTCGACAAGTGGAGCAATATTATCAACAGTCCCTCGCTAGAATTGACCGAGCTTACAAGGCAGCAGTTGCTAATCTTGTTGCTACCTATGAACGATTAGGTAATTTAGCGGAAGCAGCTTTTGACTCTAACTTAAACATTGAATTGAGATTGCAAGCTAGTATCGAATTAGCTGAAGCTTATGGCGTTTCTGATTCCAAGATTATTCACAATGTCGATGAGCTTGACTCTTTTATGTTGAGTTGATCGAATTCCTGAGTTGTTTAGTACAACAAATGTTTGTCAAGGGGGAGCGATCCTGATTCGCACTCTTCGCTAATTTGCGTCCCAATCTTATTTTAGATTCTAGTAATCGCCCCTCTCTCCCTCGAAACCAGAAGGGCGATCGCGCTTATCTGCAAAAAATCAACATGAAACACACTCTGAACCGTCAGCGATCGCTCGAAATGGCCTGTCTGTCCCAACTAACCTACGTCGCCTACAACCAAGGCTTAGAAGTTGTGCGCGATATCCTCAAATCAGGATGTTCACCCTTAGTCCGTCAGTACGAAACAATAGAGTTTATTCAAGCGCCGCGTGCGTTGATTTCAACAAGTGATTTTGCTTGCTGCGGTTTGGCTTTGTCTGCACCCAACGAGATTGCGATCGCCATTAGAGGAACAGAAAACCTAGACGATTATTTTTTAAATTTACTGGCAGAGTCTAATTCACAAGGAATTCATTCAGGATTTGACACTTTTGTAGAGCGTTTTTGGGAACAATTGCAAGAGTTTATATTGCGAGAATATAATAGCATAAAAGACATTTTTATTACTGGACACAGTTTGGGAGGCGCAGCAGCTACACTCATTACCAAACGGCTTCAAAAATCTGGTTTGAAACTAATTGATCCTTATGTTTTAGAAACTTACACTTTTGGCGCACCGCCAGTCAGCACCGAAGAATTCATACTAGATACGCCGTTATACAGATTTCGTAATGCTGGGGACTTCATCCCACACTTGCCAGAAATAATTGCCGTTGCAATTAAGCGGATACCAGGTTTACGAGGGGCGATCGCTAACTGGAAACCTGGTTTGTTAGAAACACTTTCTAACTATTCCCATTTAGAGGCTGAGTATCTTATAGAAAATGATTATTCATGCCGTCAGTTAGATGAACCTGACATCAGTAAGATTTGGCAGCAGGATGTCAATGATGCGGTGGACGCTTCTGGGAGTTCCGCACAGCAGCAAGCGGACGGGTTTTCTGTCGGTGAGTGCTTAAAAACTTTGATAGACATACCTGATGAGGGCATGAATATTGCGCGCGTTAGGAGTTTTACGGATGCCGATCAAGCTACGCTAAAAGCCTGACGGGGTTTGTGCGACGACGATGATTTGTAGAGATGCGATATCATACTAAAGAAACCGGGTTTTTAACAGATTTAAGACTTCGGCATATATTCGTAAAAAACCCGGTTTCTGCCTAAGTTTCTACCTGATTCCGGTAGGGGCGGGTTCACCAACAATCTATGAAACCTACAAACAATCTCATAAACCCGCCCCATCCCCGCGATTATTTATATCGACATTTTATCCATAAATTCACGGTACATTTTTATTGTCTGTTGGGTGGGGGCGGGTTTAATAGATTGATGGTTTTCATTAGAGATGGTTGGTGAACCCGCCCCTACAGTAATTACGGTGGATCTACCGGATATTATATTAGATTAGATGCGATCGACCTAAATTTCCACACCCTCTAAAATTCCCACCATTATCTTAATTAAATCTTCTAAATCGTCAGGCACTCTAAACAAATTGACATCTTGAAAAATCGTCTGCTGACTTCGATCAAGCTTGCCAAATCGCCAGACATCTCCCATTGTGACCGCCCCGTAAAGTGTATTTTGCTCTTCAACGTGTGACATCGCAATTAACTCTACAGCAAGTTGAGTAAATCCTCTAGTCATATCGTCATTTTTGGCTTCAATAACTAGCAAATCTTGATTTGATTGCACGAGATAATCTAAATTTCCTTTTAACCAGCTATTAACGTTGAGAGTATACTCAAATCGCAGTTGACATTGGCAGTATCGAACGATGTCCAGCAAAACAGGCGATACTAAAGATTCTCTTCTAGCTGTTTCGCTGCTGAGACTGAGAAAAGGCAAAGTTGCTCTAATTCTTTGTTTGAGAGATGCTATTTCTTCTAGTTCTCTAAGTGTATGTGGCAAAGATAACTCAGCTTTAACTAGCGAGTAATCAAATTCTGCTAAAATTTCGTCCGTTTCGTAAGGCAATTCAAAGTACGAACGAAAGCTGTATTCTCGACCTTCCTGTAAAATCTTTCGCTTGACCATGATGTTTTAATTGGCAGTATTTTTATGATAACACTTCAACGTGACAGGCATAAAGGGCGATCGCATCTGATATCATAGAAAAAAGTTCCACACGGAGAACCGAAAAATGGTAACTTCTACAGTTGTCGCCCCGGCATCTAAAACCTACTCTCTAGAAGCATGGATGGAAAGTCCACCGGATCTCCAAGAGTGGGTTGATGGCGAATTATTAGAGAAAAATGGCATGACTCTCAAGCATAGCAAGGTACAAGGAAATCTTTACTTTTATTGGAGAAACTACAAAGAATCCAGCGGACAAGGAGGAGAGGTTTATACAGACGTTCCCTGCCGCACAAACCAGCAAGGACGCTATCCTGATGTTGCTTACCTTCCCCCAGAATTAGCAGCACAATTTGGCAATCTCAAAGTGCTGCCGCAAAGTTTCCCTTTATGTGCTGAAATTGTTTCTGCAACAGATTTGGCTGAAGATGTAATTGCTAAAGCTACGGAATATTTAGCATCGGGAAGTGAGGAAGTTTGGCTGGTATATCCAGAAAACCAATGGATTATTGTCGTCACCAAACAAACGAGAATCATCTTTATTGCTGGGGAAGTTGTTAGCACTCAAATTGTTCTACCTGGTTTTAGCATGACCGTCGATGAATTATTAAAATGAGCTTTATTATTGAGTCCCTCTCAGCTCGGACTTCGTTTGTCTAGTCGCGGTTTCAACCGCCGACTCTTATAACTTATAACTTCGATGCCTTGACAAACATTTGCCCGCCCAAAAACCGCCACAAAAAAGGCAATTTCAAGTAAACCTTTAACAGCAACGGCGAGGCCGGCCGCCCTTTCGTCGAAAACGGTAAAAATCTCGGTATCATTACATCAATATCAAACCCCACAGTTTGTAAAAGCTCTTGCAGCGATAAGTGCGTAATCGGTAATTGATGGTCGATGAAATCGTAGTATTCCTTGTAAGAGTATTTAAAATTAGGCTGAATTATCAAAAGTGAGCCATTAGGCTTCAGCGCATCAAAGCAAAACGAGATAATTTCTACGAGTTCTTCCTTATTGCGGAGGTGTTCAAAAAAGTTAGAGATAAAAATGCGATCGAACTGTTCTGTAAAAGATGTATGACTCCCCAAATTTAACACATCAATATTCAGCACCTTGACATCAGCATTAGCAAATAACTTTGAATCGGGATTTAGGTCAATCAAACATTTTTCGTCCGCCCGAATTTGATTGATAAACTCGCAGTAACCGCCGCCAATATCTAAAACCGCTGATTCTGGAGGAACATAATCTTGTAAAAAATCGTCAATTAAAACCTTCCACAGTGCCACCTTGGCTTGCATTTGGCGGGAATCAAATCGGTTGGCGTACAACTTTTTGAGATATGTGTCAGTTTTCATAGTAAGATACCATAGACTGAGTATGAGTTTATCACGCGATACAGGCCACTATGAACGTTATATCTACCGAAATACCTGAAGTTTTGATAATTGAGCCGAAAATTTTCGGAGACGATCGCGGTTTCTTTTTCGAGAGTTTCAATCACCAAGCTTTCGTAGAAAAAACAGGCGTAACGGCAGAATTTGTTCAAGACAATCATTCCAAGTCTTCTAAAAATGTCCTGCGCGGTTTGCACTACCAAATGCAGCAACCTCAAGGTAAATTGCTGCGGGTAATTGCGGGCGAAATATTTGACGTAGCGGTGGATATTAGAAAAAGTTCGCCGACTTTTGGAAAATCGGTGGGCTGTTTGTTGAGTGCAGAAAATAAACGGCAACTTTGGGTACCTGCAGGTTTTGCTCACGGTTTTTTAGTAGTATCAGACATTGCTGAGGTTTTGTACAAAACTACAGATTACTATGCACCGGGACACGAACGGTGTATTGTATGGAATGACCCGGATTTGGCGATCGACTGGCCGTTAGATGGTGCCCAACCAATCTTATCAGCTAAAGACAAAGCCGGACAAACGTTGAAAAAAGCTCAAGTTTTTTGATGATGAAAATTTTACTCGCAGGCGGCAGCGGACAGCTAGCTCAAGAATTGCAGCCAATCTTATTATCTGTGGGAGAGGTTATTGCAGTCGATCGCACTTGCGTCGATTTATCCCAGCCCGAAACCATCCGTCAAGCAATGGCTGACATTCAACCGGATTTAGTCGTGAATGCCGGCGCTTACACTGCGGTAGACAAAGCAGAAAGCGAACCAGAATTAGCGCACGCAGTCAACGGTATCGCACCGGGAATTTTCGCAGAAGAATGTGAAAAATTGGGAGCAAGTTTGATTCAATTTTCCACTGATTATGTATTTGACGGCAGCAGCGGTTCTGCTTATCTCGAAACAGATTCTACGAATCCGCTGGGCACTTACGGCAAGTCAAAATTAGCAGGTGAGGAAGCAATTCGGCAAGCGGGAAGCAGACATATTATTATTAGAACCGCGTGGGTTTACGGCAACGGTGGCAAAGGTAATTTTGTCAAAACTATGCTGAGGTTGGGAAAGGAAAGAGAAGAAATTCGAGTAGTAGCAGATCAGATCGGAAGTCCAACTGGGACGGCAGATTTGGCGGCTGCGACTGCCCAAATTATCCCGAATCTAGGGCCGGAAATTTTTGGAACTTACCACTATACTAACAGCGGTGTTTGTAGTTGGTACGATTTTGCGATCGCCATTTTTGAAGAAGCTGAAAAATTGGGCTTTCCCCTCAAAATTAAGCGTGTAATTCCCATCACTACCGCCGAATATCCGACACCCGCAAAACGTCCCGCTTTTTCGGTTCTCTCTACGGTGAAAATATCAGCACTTCTGGGCACGCATCCTCCCCACTGGCGGCAAGGGCTCAGACAAATGTTAGCAAGAGAAATGAAGTAAAAAATTGAGTAAACCTCAAAAAGCAAGGACGGGTCTTGTTTTGAAATTATCTGTTATAAGCTTTACTGCGTTTAGTTTGTATCTGTGGGGTTCTGTTTATTCCCCGGAGATCCCCCTAAATCCCCCTTAAAAAGGGGGACTTTGAGAGCTTTCTTGTTCCCCCTTTCTTAAGGGGGGTTAGGGGGGATCTAGCTTAACCTGCCCTATCAATTAAACATCTCCCCCGAAATCCATGAAACTTCAAGAAAAATCTATTTTAATTGCCGCATCAGTCATCGGAATTTTGATACCAGCATCCTATATTTTGTACCTGATTTCGCAAGCCGGAGACTTGTCTAATTTTGATTATTGGTGGATGACATGGAATTTTTATTCAGTAGACGGTTTTTCAACAAATCCTTTTAATTGGATATTTCGGGCGAACGAGCATTTTGTTTTCATTCCGGCAATTATCTATGCCTTGAATATCGTTGTCACCAAAGGCTCAAATATTGGTTTGTGCTTAGTTGCCTGGTTTTTGGCTTTGATTCAATGCCACGTATTAATTGCTTTACTGCCATTAAAATTGAGGCGCGATCCTCTGCTATTTATATTAATTGTCCTGAGCATTTCTATTTTTAGTTTTACTCCGGCGGCGGCTCATAATTGGATGCGGGGATTCAGCGGTGTTCACTGGATAATTGCTAATTTATTTGTAATTTGTTCGATATTTTGTTTGCAATTTTATGCGAGGTTTTTGTCAGATAAAAGAGAGGCGGAACCTCTGGACATTCATTCCCAGGCAGAGCCTAAAAACGAGGGATGGAAACCAAATAACTGGGTAATTGGTAGTATTGTGTTTGGAATTTTAGGCTGTGTTAGTTACAGCACTCCTTTGGCTTTGTGGCCTATATTGTGTGGCGCTGCGGTTGTGCTGCGGTTTCCTCGGCAAATAATTTATTTGTATTTCGCTGTTTCGATTGCGCTGATTAGCACGTATTTTTTAACTTATAAAACGCCATCAAATCACCCTTCTTTAACTAAAGTTAACCCGCTCAAAGCTCTCGAATATATTCCGATTTATCTGGGTGGAATTTTTAGCGAAAATATTATTATTGCGTCATTTATTGGTATAATTGGTTTGATTGCTGTAATAGGTTTTGTCTGTTATTGGCTATTTGTAAAAAAAGTAGATCGCCTAAATTGGCTGCCTTGGCTGTCAATCCAATTGTACGCGCTGCAAACGGCGTTAATGGCCGCAGTTAGTCGATCGGGATTTGGTATCGAACAAGCCACCGCTTCCCGCTACGCCACACTTCCAGCCTTGTTTTGGATGAGTACAATCGTCCTCACAGTGCTTGCTGTACGGGAGTTTCAGCCGACACCGAGAATTCAAGGACGTTGGCTGACACCGCTGTTTGCAGTCGCCACAGTCGCCGTGATTTTAATGTACGGGATTGGTGGCGAAACTGCAATGGCGATCGCCCGCAGAGCAACCTATCAACCATTAGTAGCACTGTCACTGCAATTAGGCATCACCGACATAACATTAATTAAAGACAAAGTAGGCAACAAACCGGCCGCATTTGTCGGATTAATCGACGCTTTAAAAACTAACAACTTAGTACCATTCAATCGAAACATCAAAAAATACAATTTCTGTGCAGCATTAGACACACAAATCGATCCCAATTTACTTTCAGCCCCCAAAGACGGAGTACCCGGATATTTTGATACAGTAACTACCCTCGCACCAGCCGCCGCCAGAGTAATTGGCTGGGTGGGAGACCCCGAAAATAATGTCAAATGTATTGCCATTCTCAACCAAGAAAATGTCGTTCGAGGTTTCGCAATGTCAGGATTTCCGCGTCCCGACTTAGTTAAATTATTTGGCCCAGCCTATCAATTTGCAGCTTGGAGAGGATACGTTCAAACATCGCCAACAGATACATTATTGACAGCCTATGCCTCATTTAAAAACCGTCAAGGCTGGGTAGCTTTGCGAAACTCCCAAGCAATCAATCAAAACTAAAAAACTTCCCTGTCTCCTCCTCTGTGTCCTCTGCGCCCTCTGCGGTTAATAAAAAAAATATCATTGACAACACCAATGAAATAGAATAGCCCCATGCCAAAAAATCTCAGTTTCGTAATTCCCGTTCACAACGAAGAAGCAACGCTCAAAATGTTGTTTGAAAGAATCCAAATTGTCATGTCCCAAACCGGAATTGACAGTTACGAAGTCATTTTCATAGACGACGGTAGCCGCGATGCTTCTTGGCGAGAAATTGCAGATTTAGCCAGCACATATCCTAAATTGATTAAAGCCATAAAAATGCGCCGCAACTTTGGCAAATCCGCCGCACTTTCAGCAGGATTTCGTAATGCAGCAGGGAGAATTATCTTTACTCTCGATGCCGATTTGCAGGACGACCCAGCCGAAATTCCCAAATTTTTAGATAGTTTAGAATTAGGATTCGATTTAGTTTCCGGTTGGCGCAAACAGCGGAACGACCCGCTTTCTAAAACCTTACCTTCCAAGCTGTTTAATGCCGTTGCGTGTTTGATGACTGGGGTAAAAATGCACGACATGAATTGCGGTTTTAAAGCTTATCGCCGGGAAGTTTTGCAGTCGATTAAATTGTACGGGGAATTGCACCGCTATATTCCAGCATTAGCAAATAATTTAGGCTTTAAAATTGGCGAAGTAGTCGTCGAACACCATCCGCGAAAACATGGAAAATCCAATTATGGTTGGGAACGTTATGCGCGAGGTTTTATTGATTTGTTGACTGTGTTAGCCACAACGCACTATTTACACAAACCGGGTCATTTGTTTGGGGGATTAGGATTGTCTTTTGGTTTGGTGGGCACTATTTCGCTTGGTTATTTGATTGTTATTTGGTTTCTGAATTTGGCTGGGATGAGTTTTGGGCCTATCGGTAATCGACCGTTGTTATTTTTTGGAATTTTGTGTACAATTCTGTCGGTACAGTTGATTTCTTTAGGGATTTTGGCTGAGTTGATTGCGCGGAATGTGGCTGCTGATTATGTGGACAAGCAGATTTGTGAAATCATTGATGATTCGGGTTTTGATGTTTAACCGCAGATGTCGGGGAGATAAACACAGATAAACGCAGATGTGTTTATGGTAAGGGCGGGTTCACCAAAAATATTTGCCAATAATTGACAATCTCAAAAACCCGCCCTGTCGGCTACCTGATTTTAAAGATAATCCATTTACCTTGTCTATCTACTATTTCTCCATCAATATTTGGATGCCAATCGCTGCGAGTCAGGATATAATCGGCATGATAGTTTATGGCTACTTTGACTAAATCCGCACTGCTGCGGCGGATGAATAAGTCATTTCCTCCCCAAATCATTTGCGGGTTTAAGGGAGCTCCTAAAACAGCTTCCATGCGATTTTTCCACTGTTTGATGCCTTTGTCGGTAAAAGGAAAGTTCTTGAAGTTGACGACAATCGCTCTTTGGGATAAAAACTGGAAGCTGGTAACTGATGGTGGAATTAATACGAGTGCGTCTGGGCTGCTAATTTGCGAAAATCGCACAGCTAATCTGCTTAAATCGTCCGTGGGAACGGCATTGATATTAATTCTTGTTTGAAATATATTTAATATGGGTTTGGGTAAAATTCCTGCTACTCCTAAAACTAAAATTGCAGTAGCTAGCAATGCTAAAATATGAGTGATAGTCTGTTTTATAGATGTAGCAAATGATGTTTTTTCGAGGATGAATGGAAAAGCGAGGATTGAGAAAAAGACTGGGAGGGTGATTATTCGATCGCCTATTATTTCCGATGAATCAGTCAGCGGATATGTTAAGCTAAAAATAAACGTTCCTGCTGCGAAAATCCACAACAATATATTGTATTTTTTGGGAAGTATGTAGTTTTTATTTTGCCAAACTGCGAATCCTAATAAAATGATACCTCGAAAAGGCAAAGTCATTACAGAGAGTACGAACAAGCTAACAGGTGCTTGTTTGTGTGGGTCAACTTCATCTAGCGTCAAGGAAACGACAATAAATATAATTATTTGAGCAAAAGGTACTGTTCTAGCTAGTTGTAGTTTGGCAAGAAAAGCCTGGGGGTAAACTTCGACAAATATGTAATTTAGGAATAGTGCAAAAATTGAGGTTCCGAGAATTACGTAAAAATTTACTTTGTCTTCTTTTGGCAGTAAATTTGTTTTTTTGATGCAAAGCAAGCCGCCCAGAATAAAACAGATAAAGTTGAACCAATTCCCGACAGCCCAATTTGATGGGAGGATGTGGTGGGGATTGCGGACTTGGGCGTGAATGAAGACAAACTCGGCGTTGTCGATAGTGTGAGTGCTGGTAGTACCTGTTAATAACATGGGTACATATACTATACTTGCCATTGCTGCTAAAAGTACGATCGCCCAAATCAACGTTTTAAACTTGCGCTGTCTTACAGATTCAATAACTAAAACGGGAACCATCATCAATCCCGGCAACAAACCAACTAAAAATTGCAGCAAACAGCCCAGTCCAAAAAATAAATATCCTGTCAGCCATTTCTGGCGCAAACTAAAGTAAATTCCCCAGATTGCGAAACCCATTGCGAAGGTACTGGGTACTGATTTAGTGGAAAATATCAGCGTGTTGCCAACATCTGTAAATGAAGCGGCTATAGATAAAAAAGCCATCGCTGCTGCAGGCAGTTTGGAATTAGTATAAATATTGATAATTGCGTAGCAAGCTAAGATAAATGAACCGAAGGCTATAAATTGATAAATAAAGTGCGCTAGGGGAATGCTGGTTCCTAAGTTGGCGAGCAAATAGATGATATAATAATAGTAATATCTCGGATTAAATTTAACCATTTCCTGAACGTAATAGTCATTTTTGTAGAGTTCAGGATTGAGCATAAATTGAATTGGCGGCACTTCGGGGAAATTGCCTCCAATGGGGAAAATATAGCCAGTTGCCATCAGGGAACCGATGATGACAAAAGTATAGAGAGATAAATTAAAATACTTGTTTGATTTTTGATATTTCTGCATTATACCTCTTGCAATCATTCCCAAATCATCTTCAAATACATCTGCGTCTATCTGTGTTTATCTTCTTTACATCTGCGGTTTCTGTATCACTTAATGATTTAGGCAATCTTGTCTTATTTACGGTTAAACTTACCTACTGACAGCTATATTGTTAATCTCTAGCTTGCATTGGTTTGTTAAATCCTGTTTGCTGCTACTCAATACCTCAAGCAGCAGATAAATGGGATTTTTGCCCTCAACTAATAGATTTAAGCCGATCGCACTTTTTTGACTATAAGCCATCTCTGCTGAGTTTACTAATTTACCTTGCTTGTCCCACAAAGTCAAGCGCAGGACAATTCCCGGACATTGTTTGTTAGGTAAATTGAGTTTGCCTGTAACTTTTACTTTGTCTGAAATGGAACCTAAATACAGGAAAGATGTATCGAGTTTCGTGCTATTTTTAATGGGATGAGTTACAATTTTATATAGGTTATCAGATTCTTGACTAACTGAATAATTGGCACTTGTGTAAATTGACTGCCGCAAACTAATCCAATCTAACTGCGTGCCTGGTCGATCGACTATTTGTTGCTGCATCGCGTATAAAGTGCGAACGGCTGTGCCTGTATCAGTCGGCCGCATCCTCCGGTAAACGCTGACAGTCACGCCGTTTTCTAGCTTAAACTGTTCCGGTAGCAATTGGAAATCGCGGGCAATTTCCCAGTTTTGAGTAAAGGCATCGTACACAACTTTAACAACATCTTGTTCGTGCGATCGCAAAACTTGTTCGTCTGTCGGTAACACCTGCTGAAAAGGTGTAGCAACCACCGCATATTGCGCTTGCAACAACTCCGGTAGCGGGTAAGTATCGCGCGAGTCAATTTGCGGCCTCCCGATTGTATTTAACTTCCACCAACCCTCCGGCGGGTTTAATTTTCGGTTAGCTTGCCTGAGTATGTTAGCATTGAAATTGTTAGAAGCACCGACAAGATAAATCGGTTCTTCGTTGGGTGCTAATTTTCGCAGAAACTCTACTAATTTTACAACTTCGTCGTAGTCCGATCGCACTAACGGCGGAAAATTACCCACAAACAGTCTTGACAAATCAATTTTGAGAGGAATTAACCCGACTGCGGCATTCAAAACCAGGTACAAACCCGCCGCGCCCAGCATCAAATAGCGGATTTTCCCCTTGAGTGTCAGCCAAGTTGTCCAGAAAAATGCCGATAATCCCAAAAGTGCGATCGGTGTCACATGAATTGTATAGTGCAAGTAGCCGTAACGCAACACCAACAGCCACTCAACCAGCGACAAAACCCCAAACAAACAAACAAAAATAGCCGCCGCAGGAACCAGCATTCGGGTGAGAATCCCCGCCGAAAAACCAATCACTACCAGCAGCCAAGTTCCCAAACCGTAAAAATCCGCATAACGAGTTAAAATATCATTAACCGGCAAACTCCAAGCAGCATACAAATTGCGGTAATTAACTGTCAGAGCACTGCGAGTAAAATCCCCCGCTACCAACATTAAAATACTCAAGCTAGTTACAGCTATCAAACCCAATTTCACAGCGGATTCAAACAAGCATCTGCAGGGAAAGGGTACTGCCAAGTCTTTGTCTTTTGAAGACGACAACGCCGTTTTTTTACGGTATATTAGTACAATAAACTCGATGAAAGCCTGTAAAGTTGCTGCACCAAAAAATGCGATCGCACTATAAGCAAAATGGCGTCTCAACAGAATCGCCGCCGCCAGCAAAAACCCAATTAACGGGATTTTCCACCAAGATTTTAGCTTGACATCCTGCAAATAAACCCAAATTGCCAAGGCTACAAACACACAGCCGCCAGTATCCAAATATCCCCGCAGAGTCGGTATCCAACTCATCGGAATTAATAAACTCAGCAGCACCGTTGACCAAAACACCCGGCGGGGATAAACTGGAATTAGCTTTGCAGAAATTGCCCCCAGCAACAGGCGAAACGGCAGCACATAAATCAGGGATACGCTGAGAATGTAACTCAGCCGAGACTCGCCAAATAACAGAATAAACGGCACTAACGGCAAAGATATTAATAGGTTTTTTTCCTTAGATAGCGATTCTATAACTCCGCGCCATGCTTTATCTGGCGAGTCTCGAAATAAATTAGCCGTGTTGACTGTAGCCGTATTGTAGCCCGCGTAATCCCACCAATAAAAAGTATGTTCGCTGGATACATAGATTGATGTTACTGCCACTGTTACAAGAACAAGTAAAAACAGGAAAAACCCATCAATTAGAAACTTGCGAGGCAATTTAAAAGAAACCCAATCAAATAATCCCATCAGTCTAGCAACCCTAAATAACTCCTAAACTTCCTCTTTATCTCTTCCTTCGCGCCCTAGCGCTTACGCGCGGCTTCGCCTAACGCGCCTTCGCGGTTCGTTAACTTACCTTAAAACAGTACCTTGCAAAAAACCCTCCAACTTTTCTGCATATTGCCGATTCGCGATCGCACTTGGATGAAGGTCATGAGGTAAATTATTATTGGCAGGTATTTTCAAATCAACCGAAATATCCGCCGTAGCAATTCCCTCCTGACTTAATTCCTCCAACATCTTAGCAGAACCGGCATTAATTCCCGCCACAACTAACTTAATATTATTAGCCTCAGCCACCCGGTTAAATTCTTCAATAATTGCCTTAGAAACATCGTGACTTTTGTACAATTGCTCTTCAAATTGATTGTAATTAACCTCCAGCAAGTTTACTAAGGCAGAAACCCGCATCAGCGGCCACTCGTGATATTCAAGTTTTGTCATGCTGTAGGTAAAATTATTTTCTCCATTCAGCCTAGCATCGGGCTGGAATAAAATACCCAGTTTATTCCAAGCAGCCATTTGCTTGCTTCTCGCCCTCAATAAAGTATTGCGCCTATCGTGAAATCCGGCATAGGCAATTACGGCGATTTTGGGTTTCTTTCCTTGTTTGAGTGCTTCTTTGAATTGAATCAACGAGTGCAGCGTGCCGTAGCCGTTAACGCCAAAATTAACTATTTCATATTTGGGTAATTTTTCTTGTAACAACCACGCATAAGTTTCGCTGTCATTCAATGACCAACCGTAGGTAAAAGAACAGCCAAATATCCAAATTTCAGGTTTTTTTGAGGATTGATTGTAAGTATTGAGTGGATGTGTTATTCTGAAACTATTATTGAGGTGAGTTGCATTAAATGAGTAATTGCCGTTAAGTGTCACCTTGAATTTACCCGGCAAATGTTTGTAGCCGAGTTCCGAGTTTTTGGTAAAAAAGTTACCTTTGGGTTCGACCGCAACATCAACATTTTCTATTGGCCAGGGTTTGTATCCCGCAACTCGCAAGACAATTTCAGCCGTGGTGGTGGATAAAAAAATTGGAAAAATTAGATATGTTATTAATCTGAAAGCAACATTTTTAGCTCTACCTTTTTTCATATTTTAGATGTCGGTGAAAACAATCGCCCAAAACAGCAAACAATCGCAAATCAAATCACCGGACATGATATCACAGGCTGGGGCGATCGATATTTCTAGTTTTGCTACAAAGGCAGGTACTGAACGCAGTTAACTAAATCTTCAGGTTCGTTAACCTTAGCGATGATTTCCAAGTCACGAACGCAATCGCCAACAGTTACACTTTGTTGGTGAGCGTAGATGACGCCAGCAAAATTTACGGCCTCTTGCTGGCGCAGGTTTGCTATGGCTAAAAAATCATCGTCTTGGGTAAAAACAACGCGCTGAAGCTCGGCTGCGCGATCGAGTATAATAGGGTCGGGCGTACCTTTTCTACCGTCGTCTTGAACTCTCAGAACATCTACATCCCGCCGCCGCAATCCCTCTGTAACAGGTAGAGGCACATTCTCATCCATGTACAGATTTATACTCATTTGATTAGTCCCTGGGCTCGGAGTTTTTTAACCAAAGCAGATTCGCCAGCTTCTAGGCGCAATTTTTCGGCATACTCGAACCTGCGCTGCATATCTGCATCCAGCTCTTCTTTGTGATCCCAGTAGTAGGATAAGGCAGAGTAAATTTTGCTCAAAGTCAGGTGAGGATAGGATTGGAATAATTCTTCGGGAGTCCAGCCGTAAGCTTTTACCGAAGTTATTAATTCAATCACTTTCATTGTGGTTCCGGCGATGAGAGGAACGTTCTTCTCGTCTAATTCCACATATTTGTATTCGGTTGCAGTTAGCGGCATAATTTACCTCGTTAATGAATGCAATTTAATTATAGTCAAAGGACTTTAGCAATACTTCGGACAGTTTTAGATATAGTCGAGTCTCCAAAACCCTTACTGGCTATATGCTGGACTATTTTTTCAAGGTTTAAGTTCAGCGCTAAGTTTCAGAAAATGCGTAAAAAATGGCAGGGCTTCTTCCGTAAGGCTTACAGGGCCGTTAAAAAACTGTCCGAAGTATTGTTTAGTAGTCGTAAGGTGCGTCGCCGTGAGATTGTCGATTGGATGCAAGAGATTGTCGATGGCGACGCACCCTACAAATACTGTCGCCGATCGGAACGGTAAATATCGGTCGCGATGTGAGTTCCGAAATCCGAGAAATCGATTAAAGTTAGACATTGCGCTAGTTAACTTCTTGGCTCTCCTGGGTTTATGGTGTATACGGTATCAAGCACAACTGTTCGCGATTCTGTGATGCCCTCGGAATAAGGATATGCGGTTTGTTGATCACCACAAAATCAGGAGAGCCAACTTCTTGGCAGTCTGCACCCCCAAACTATTGCCGTTGCACATACTGCTGCTAGGCAAATCGTAAGCACAATGAAAAATAGTAAAAATCCGTCGCCCCACTTAAAGTCAAGCACGCCAAATGTCAGAACAATTGTGAAGGCGAACCAAATACTCACCGTTGCAATAGTCCGCGCTGTAAGCTCAGTCATATTCAAATTATGTTTCCATAGAACTTGATATTAGTCAGTCGATCGCCACCTTGTCAGGCGATTGTACCGATAATTAGTCGATCGTAATCTACAAAATATTGGTTGAAACTCACATCTTGCCCGTTCTTGACGTTCCACAAAAATAAACTGTCTTGTGCAACGGGCTAGAAGCCCGTTGCTGACATTGGTGCAAAATATTGGTTTGAGCTAATTGATTAATTCCTAATAACCAGGCTCCTCCTCATACTCAGGAGTCTTAGTCTTCTCAGGGATATTCACGCGAGGAGCCTGGTAAGGCTTCGGCGCCTCATCGTCAGCCCAAGCATCAGCCTCCACATCATCCTCGTACTCCACCACCGGCTGCTTCGGACGAGAAATCTCAGCGCGAGTGTATTGCGGCTTCTCCTCGTACTCATCCTCCTCGTAATCGTCCTCCTCGCCGCCCCAATTATCCTCTTCGTAATCCTCGTAATCCTCGATTGGCTGCTGCTGTGCCTGCACCGCGCGCATCGGCGGCTGGCGAACCGCAGGCCGATTCCACTCTAAATCCTCATCCCAAGGAACTTCCTCCACCGCAGGCGCGGCTACCCGGCTCCGCATTTCCGGTGCAGGTATCCGCACGCCCGGGCCCAATTGATTTCCCGTAGCCACGGGTTTCGGATAATAACCTTGCTCGTCCTCTTCCCGTTCCCAAGGTGCTTGACCCAAACCGACGCGCTCGAGCAAACCCACACTAAGCTGCCTGAGCCTTTCCTCGGAACCTTCAAACACAATCAAGCGGTTCGGACCGCTGCTGACAATTTCCTCAATCCCCAACTCGTAAGTGCTGAGAACTTGGTCAGGGATTTGGGGGATTCCCAGGGAAGCGATAATTATAGAAACTAACTTACCGTCTTCGGGGTCGAACCTAAAGCCTCGCACCCTTCCCAAAAGTTCGCCGGTTTCGGTGATCACTTCGCTGTTAATCAAAATGCTGTAGACTTCAACATCAACATCATCTTCGATCGCACTTTCATCTTCCACTAACAGCACGTCGCCGATTTCGCTGACATTGCTGAGGAACATAAACCTCGGTAGTCCAGCGACCGCAAATATATTATCACGTAGACCGATCGCCACAACTTCCCGCCGATCGATGTCCACCCACAATTGACTGACTACACCCAAGCGTTTACCTCTGTCGCGGGTGATGACCTGAGTGCCGAGAATATCGGAGCGTTGGCAAATTTGTTCGGATGTCATCTAACTCTAATCCTGATTTATCATAAAAATGGGTCTAAAACCCCGTGCTTCTAGCACGGCTTTGCTGTATGCTTGTAGTAGTGGAAAGGTAATCAACCACTCTAAAAACCTAGCTGTCGAAAGACAAAGCGCTGAACCTTGAAAATTGAATCTAAGCGGTTCTACTGCATTTTTCTAGACTCCACCTCGCAGTAGGTAAAAGATTCAGAGGAGCTAGACTCACAGCATTTGAAGCGAATTTGCTTCAAACTGAAACAGGACTTGCTCAAAAGCAAATAGGGTAGGGCATACCCTAATTAACGCTTGGGGAGAGTCCCACCTCTGAGCTAGAGACTGCAAGGAATCTAGTTTAAGTGGTCTCGGTGAGCCAAGAATCCTCGTACCTTCAGGTCGAGGAGTGTCAACAAGTATATATATCACTGAACACCGTCATCGACAGAGACTCCGGGACTACAACTTAAGTCCGATGACTTGAGTATAAGCTCCCCGCGCTTGAGTAACGCCAATTGTACGCTCTGCCGATTGAATCATAGGTCGCCGCAAACTCACAACAATAAACTGGGCTTGTTCAGACTGTCGCTTTATCATTCTAGCTAATCGCTCCACATTTGCCCCATCCAGAAACATATCCACCTCATCAAAAGCGTAGAACGTAGACGGGCGGTAGCGTTGCAGCGCAAAAATAAAACTCAGCGCCGTCAGCGACTTTTCACCTCCCGACATAGAAGCCAGCCGCTGAACAGGTTTCCCCTTCGGGTGAGCGACCAAATTCAAGCCACTGCTGAAGGGGTCTTCCTGATCATCTATCTGGAGATAGCCATCACCTTCGGAAAGTTCCGCAAAAATAGTCTGGAAGTTCTCGTTAACCGCATCGAAAGCTTCCTTAAAAGCGCGCCGCCTGAGTGTAGTAAAGTTTTCAATTCTCAGCAATAGTTCAGTACGTTCTCCTGCCAATGTCGTCAACTTTTGACTCAATTCTTGCAGGCGTTCTTGAGTACGATTGTACTCTTCCAATGCTAACATATTCACCGGTTCTAGGGCTTGAATCCGTTTGGCGATCGCCTTTACTTCCTGCTGCAACTCCGTCAAATTAGCTTTTTCGACATCTTCGGGAATCGACGGCACCGGATCTGGCATTTCCGCCCGCTGCGTTTCCATGAGAGTGCGAACTGCGGCTAATTGTTCGCGGCGTTCCTGCTGAGTTTCGTGCAGTTTTTGCAACTGCCATTGTAACTGTTGTTTCGCCAAATGCTGCTCTCGCAGTTGAGATTCCGCCCGATCGCGATCGCCCTTTTCCACCCCCAACTTTTCCTCAATTTCCCCCAAAGCCACCTTAGCCGCAGCAATTTGTCCATCAAGTTCCAACTGCTGCGAAACAATCCGGTTAACAGCATCCACACCCGCATTTTGCTGCACTTGCCATTCCTGCAATTTCTCGCTGCCTTCCTTAATTTTCTCCTCCAAACGCCCGAATTGATTTTGCAAGTCTCCTCGGCGCTGCTGGGCGTTTCTGTGAGCCAATTCTCGCTCCTGCAATTGCGCTTCCAGAGTCCGCAAACCCGACTGCATAAGCTGCCATTCGCTGTGACTGTTCGACTCTTCCAACTGCGCCAAAGTTTGCCGATACTGCTGCAATTGAGTTTCCTGTGCGGGCAATTCTGCTTCCAGCAACTGCAATCGGGTTTGCGAATTAGTCAATTCCTGAGTATTTTTCGCAATTTGCGATCGCACCTGTGACTGCTGCGCCTGCAAATTCTTAATTTCCGACTCCAACTGTTCCAAGCGTAACTGATGTTCGCGCAAATTCTGCTTCGCCTCCATCAATTCTTGGCTGCGAGTTTTGACAGCAACAGACGCGCGATCGATCGCAATTTTGCACCGTTCCAAAATCCGCTCAATTTCCTCAAGACGTTCTTGCAGAGAAGCGATTGTCCGCGCTTCATCCGCAGCCTCACTAGCATCAACCGTGCCAAAATGCAAAGTTGACCTATTAGTAGAACTTCCCCCAGTCATCGCCCCGCTGGTTTCCAAAATTTCCCCATCCAAAGTGACAATCCGGTACTGTCCCAAATAGCGGCGGGCATCACTAAGATTGCTAAACACAACCGTACTGCCAAAAACGTAAGCAAAAATCTCCTGATAGCGCGCATCGCAATCAATCAAATTCACAGCCGCATCCACAAAACCCGCCGCCCGCCGCAAATTTTCATTCACCGAATACCTGCCGCCCCTAATCTTATTCAAAGGCAAAAACGTCATCCTTCCCGCCCGTTTTTGCTTCAACAATTCGATCGCAGCAGCCCCCACACTGTCATTTTCCACCACCATATTTCCCATCCGCCCGCCCGCTGCAATTTCCAGCGCCAACTGAAAACGTGGATCCACCCTGCCCAGTTGAGCCACCAAGCCACAAACTCCGCCAATTCCGCTTTGCGCGACAATTTTTGCAGTAAACGTGCCAGTGGCTTCTTGGAGTGCTTGAAACTGCACTTCTAGCTTATCTAACTTGCGCTGTCTTTCGCGTTGTTCTTCCAACAAACGAGTTTGAGTTTCCTGTTGCAGTTGCAATTCTTGTTCGGATTCGACTAAAATCTGATTCAGCGATTCTACTTGCAAAGCAGCAACTCCTTTGGTTTCCCCAAGGCGAGATTGCTGAACTTTTTTCCCGGCAATTTCCTCTTCCAATCCTTGCAGCGATTGGTTTTGTTCTTGAATTTGACTCTGGAGGCGATCGACTCTTTCGCCAATGGTAGCTTGTTCTGTGCGCTGCGGTTCCAAAGTTTGTTGAATTGTTTCGATTTGGCGGTGCAGTTCCGTTTGCTGCTGTACCCAAACTTCGGCCGTCGAGGCGATCGCATTTGCAACTTCCCGACTCTGATCTAAATTTTCGCGCGCTTCATCTCGCTGTTCCTGAAAAGTGCCTATTTGAGACATAACATAGGATATTTCAATCTCAATTTGCTCCAAACTTTGCCGAAATTGTCGAACTTCTTGCTCAGTTTGTGCTATGTTTGCCGCCATTTGTCCAGCAGTTGTTTCCAAATCCTGTTTGCGGTTTTGGAGTTGTCGCCGTTCCGCTTCCTGAGTCGCAATCGTCGCTTGCAAAGCCAACAATTCCGACTCGCCCAAAGCTTTAACGCGGGCATTCAGCGCGTCAAGTTCGGCGGTTGAGGCTTGAATTTGGGTGCTAATTGCTTGCAGTTGTTCGGTGAGAGAGGTAGAATTGCGATCGCCCGATTCGATTTGTTCGCGCAGTTTCCATTCTTGCTTTTGCAACTGACGGAACTTGAGCACAATTTCCCACTGCGACTTTTCTTGAAATTCCGCCCGCAATTTTTGATACTTTTCGGCTTTTGTGCGATCAGATGCGAGTCTATCGCGCTGAGAAATCAGTTCTTTTTCGACAATCCCGCTGCGTTCTTCCACTTCCTTAACTTCATCCAACTTCTGCCTTGCGAGAGAGATTTTGCGATCGAATTGAGCCACTCCTGCCAATTCATCAATGATTTCTCGACGTTCCTTAGCATTCATCGAAATAATGCTGGTAACGTCTCCTTGCAAAACAACGTTATAACCTTCGGGATAAATTCGCAAACGGTTAAGTTGTTCGTGCAGTTGAGTTAGTGTGCAAGGTGCGCCATTAATGTAATAAGTTGACGTATAAG
>Ga0163146_10002911_pt1 | contig 22401 bp, 22 predicted proteins | sample OliLakLV19MP7G1_FD_148648 | JGI IMG/M metagenome (GOLD analysis project Ga0163146, IMG submission 148648) | Freshwater microbial mat bacterial communities from Lake Vanda, McMurdo Dry Valleys, Antarctica - Oligotrophic Lake LV.19.MP7.G1 | ecosystem: Environmental > Aquatic > Freshwater > Lake >...
ATTTCCGACCTCGGAGAGGTCAAAGGTTTGTAGAAATGCATCGGGTTGACCTTAATTCCCGACCTCGGAGAGGTCGAACGTTTGTTTCAACGCTATTTTCTGCAAACCTTCGACCTCTCCGAGGTCGTATGGCAAAAAGCATTTCAAAGCGGCTGGATAGTTACTCGGAATTTCATTGCCCGTTGGTCGGTATCGGTATTCAAACTCAAGGGTCGAATAAATATGGCTGTTGCTAAGGCCGCTGTCTGGGCAGCCTGGGTCATTAAAAAGATTGCCTGCCTGTCTTGCAATTGTACCGCATTCCCCCTGATCCGCCAAAACACCATCATCTGATTCCGGATTGATGCTTCAGGCATAACGAGCGTATTGGTAAGCATTGCAATGAATTTGCAAACCACTGTTGTCGTTTTGGGTCTGTACCCCAATCTTCAATTTAAAATTATTGCCGTCGCTGATTTCGCAGGGCAAAGAGCCGGAGTTGTCCACAATAACGCCATAGGCAGCGTGCCCAACATCAACTGTTTCGAAGTTGTTGTCAATAATTTTATAGGCTGTTGCTCCATCAAAGCGCACTCCGTAGCTCCCGAATGGAACATCCGGATCAGCGCTATCGGGAATCACAAAATTGTTGTCTTCGATGGTGTGCGTTGTGCCGTTCAGGGCGTGAATGCCGTAATGAACATTTGAGAAAATGTTATCTTTCACCGTTATAGAACTCAACCGGTCGAAAGCCCAGCGTGCGGCGATACCCCGATAGAGGTTTAAAAGATTACTTGCCGGCTCGTCGTCCAAGACCTGGTAACTCGCATCATCGCTCGCGATGCCGATGCCCCGAAGTGGTATTGGCAGGGCGGTGAACGAGGAACACGTGCAGTCGGTAAAGCGGATGCCGCGTGTGCCCCACATCGAAGCGTGGGTATTCACGCCCATGCGGCTGTTGTGTTCCACGCTGTGGTAGATCGGATCGGCCATGCCGTCGTTGTTGGTGAAGTCCGTGCCGTCGAAATAGCTTTTATTGGGTATAAAATGTACAACGCCGCCGCTTGTGACCCGTTCATTGTACGGCGAAAAATGAACGCCCCTTCGGCAGTTCAGGAAAACCGCACCATCCGAGCGCACCACGCCGCCGGCGTCTTTGAGGAAGGCGAACCAGTCCCCGTTTTCGTTGTGCGTTTCCGGTCGGCTAAGATGCCGATGATGGCGTTTTCGATGACCGCGCCGTTTTGCAGGTACACATGCCCCTGGTAGATGCTGGAACTGGTGTTCTGAATCTGTTGGGGCGTGCCCCACACTTCGATGCCTTCCCACATCCAGTCTTCATCACAGGCGTTCAGGCCATATCCAGCGATGGTATCAGAATCATAAATAGCGGTGAAATTCCGAAAAACAGAACTTTCGTAACCATCAAAATCAAAAGCCATATAGCCTCCTGTGCCGAAATCTGTATCTAAGTTTCCACCTGTATCTAAACGAATCAAAGCAGCTCGTGAGGGGTTACTAATATAGCCCGCTATCATATACCCTTCAAATTCATTGTCATTGATGATTGGCATCATTGCATAGCCCCTGCATCTAATAGAATCTCCGGCATCCATTCCTATTATCTTTGGGTAACCGGAGAAGGAAGTCCTAGTCTTCCGGGTGAACTTTGGCAACAACTAACCGAAGGATTGATGTGGCCGTTGACCTACTTCCTACGGCGTAATAGGCGTTGCCGTTGCCGTCATCAAATTCGAAAGCATCATAAAGGACTCCTCCCAATAAGCCTGATGTTTGACTCCCGGGAAGCATCACATTTTCCCAAAGGACTGCTTTTTTAAACGGATCATACTTGAAAAGAACGGGTTTTCGATTCAGGGAAACGTCTTCCGCAAATCCGGAAACCAATACGGCTTTGTCGCTTGTTTCGGTGACATAGTAGCCCCAGTCGGCCTTGCTGCCATAACCACTCGTTATGGCAGGTGTGGCAAAAGTCCACTCAACGGGGGGGGTAACTTGTGCATACATTTCAGGGTAAAGCGTTAACTTAAAGGCGGTCAGGTTCGGATCAGGTTCGGATCATGTGTCGGACACCTGATCCGAACCTGATCCAAACAAGTACGAAGCTTTTCTACCAAAACTGTTGAGAGGCGCAATAAAAACTATCGGGCAGATGCCGATGAATCATCGGAATAATAGACGCACGAGGCGGAACTTCGACTTATTTCGACTTCGCTCAGTACAAGTCACTTAGGTGCCGCCGTGGAGCGAACGTGCATGTGAGTAGTAAAATCAAATAATTGCTTCAATTTAAGCAAATTAGACAAAACAGCGCAAGCAATTTGGTGTGTTTAACGAGGTATTTGCAAGTGTTAACGGGCAATATTTTGAACCGCATTGCCTGTTTTTAAGCGGTAATAGCACTTTTTGTACTGTATAGCTTTAAGGCTTTTAAACCTTACCGATTTGGTTTTTAAGCGGTAATAGCACTTTTTGTACCCGTTATTATCTCAAAAAGCTAAAAACGAGCGATTTGTAAATTTGTAATTTAACTTGCAACAAAAAACAACCGATATGTCCATCCATCCCGGCGATTCCCTATCTCAAAGCACCGCAACCGTCCAAGTCATTCGCGCCGATGCGTTCGGATCTTCCGTTCAAGCCGACAGTCTGGCCGTGGAAGAACCGTTGGAAATCTCCCTCGCGCATGGGCCTGCCTCTGCACGCCAGCGGACACGCATTGCCGTCACCATGCGCACGCCCGGCCACGACTTCGACCTGGCCATGGGTTTTTTGTTCACCGAAGGCATTGTCGGGTATGCGGCAGATGTGATCGCCATGCGCTATGCGGCCAACAAAGGCGAAGCGGCCTACGCCAATGAATTGATCGTAGAACTTAAATCAGATCTTTTGCTGGATACCGATCACCTGAGTCGGCATTTTTATACCGCATCAAGCTGCGGCGTCTGCGGAAAGGCTTCACTGGAATTGGTGCAAACGACGGCCTGTTATCCGTTGCGCAACGGACACCCGAACTTGTCGGTGGCTACGCTCCTGCAAATGCCGGAAAAGCTAAATGCGGAGCAGTCTGTTTTCGCCACCACGGGCGGCCTGCACGCAGCGGCGCTGTTCGATGCGCAGGGGAACCTGTTGGATGCGAAAGAAGACGTGGGTCGCCACAATGCCTTAGACAAACTGATTGGCGCGGCCCTAAAAAAAGAAGCCCTGCCGCTCAGCGACCACATCGTGATGGTGAGCGGCAGGGCCAGTTTTGAATTGGTTCAAAAAGCGCTGATGGCTGGCCTCCCGGTATTGGCGGCAGTTGGCGCGCCTTCCAGTTTGGCCGTTGAATTGGCGGCAGAAAGCGGCATGACGCTTATTGGTTTTTTGCGCGACGGGCGGTGTAATATTTATACGGCACCGGAGCGGGTTAAATGAAGGGGCAACATGCAAAGGGCAAATTGGCAAATCCTTGCCCACTTGCCCTTTGCCAATTTGCATGTTTGCAGATTTGCCCTTTAATTCTTCTTCCCCTCTTCAATCGGAACGATCATGACCGGGCTGGTCGGCCTTTTCCCGCCGTAAGCGCCTTTGATTTTTTCGTTCAGGAAGTTCGTCATTTTCGTGTAGAGGTGGAGGCGGGTTTTGCCCCCGGCGATGCCGTGGTTGCGGTTCGGATAAAAATAGGTTTCGTATTGTTTATTCGCAGCCACCAAAGCGTTGGCCATTTCGGCAGCATTTTGGAAATGCACGTTGTCATCGCCCATGCCGTGGATCAGCAGGTAGTCCCCTTTCAACCGGTCGGCAAAATTAACCGGCGAATTGTCGCGGTAACCTTCCGCGTTTTCCGCTTCCGTGCGCATGTAGCGCTCCGTATAAATGGAATCGTACCATTTCCAGTTCGTGACCGGCGCCACAGCAATGGCGCCTTTAAACACGCCGTCTCCTTTCAGCAGGCAGAGCGAAGACATGTATCCGCCGTAGCTCCAGCCAAAAATCCCGATGCGTCCCGGATCGGCGTATTTCAGACCTCCGATGAATTTCGCGCCTTCGATCTGATCCATAGTTTCGTATTTGCCCAATTGCAGGTAAGTCATTTTTTTGAAGGCGTCTCCCCTGCCGCCGGTGCCACGGTTGTCTATGCAGGCGACCAAATAACCTTGCTGCGCCAGCATCTGGAACCACCAATAGTTTTGGCCTTTCCAGCGGTCGGTCACTTCCTGGCTGCCGGGGCCGCCGTAGAGGTACATCAAAACCGGGTAGCGAATGTTTTCGTCAAAATTGGCGGGTTTGATCATCCAGCCGTTCAATTCCACCTGTTCGGAAGTAGTGAATTTGAAAAACTCCACGTTTGAAACCCCGAAGTCTTTTTGGGTTTGTTGCAACCGCGCATTGTTTTCGATTGCACGTACTTCTTTCCCGTCTCTGGTGAAAACGGTGTAGGTGGCCGGCGCATTCGCCGTGCTGTGCGTGAGGACGTAATAGTCGAAAGTGCTGCTGAACTGCGCATCGTTCCAACCGGCTTTATCGGCTAATTTTTGCTTCTCTTTGCCGTTCAGGCTGACGGAATAAATCTGGCGTTCGAGCGGCGATTTTTCAGCGGCCTGGTAGAACAGCAACTCGTTTTTTTCATCTATCCCGTAAAAATTCGTCACTTCCCAGGCACCCTGGGTGAGTTGGCGCACGAGTTTACCGCTCATATCATACAAATAAAGGTGGTTCCAGCCGTCCGTTTCACTGGTCCAGATAAAGTGTTTGCCGTCTTTCAGAAAAGTCAGGTTGTCGTGGATGTCCACATAAGCTTTGGATGTTTCTCGCAGCAGCGGGGTGGTTTTGCCATTGCGGGCGTCTACTATCAGAAGTTCCAGGTCGCTTTGGTGGCGGTTCATCCTGAAAACGCAGAGTTTATCGGCATGTTGAGTCCACTTGATGCGGGGGATGTAGTAATCAGCAGTCGTTGAAACGGCAGTTTCGACGCTGATGCCCTGCTCTATGTCGTAAACCTGGATGCCGACCTGCGCGTTGGGGTCGCCTACTTTCGGATATTTGAACGTCACGTATTCGGGATGAAGGCCACCGCGGAAATTGGTCAGGGTGAACTCCGGCACTTTGCGTTCATCGAAGCGGTAATAAGCAATACGCTTGCCGTTGGGCGACCATTGGAAGCCCTGGTCGAATGAGAATTCCTCTTCGTACACCCAGTCAGTAGCGCCGTTGATGATTTCATTCATTTTTCCGTCTTTCGTCACCGGGCGCACCAGTCCGGAAACGAGGTCTTTGTAGTAAAGGTTGTTTTCAAACACAAAAGCCACTTTGTCGGCCGCTGCGTTCAGCACGGCATTGCGGTGTTTCCCCCTTTCGTAGACGGCTGTGGCCGTTCCTGATTTGCGGTCAAAAACAAAAAAATAACCGAGCGTGGAGTGCCGGTAAACGGATTCAGATTCGGTTTGAACCAGCATTTTCGATTCGTCCGCACTGAAGCTGTAACTATTGACCTCGCCTTTAAATCCTTTTACCGTGGCAGGGTCGAAAATGGTTTTCACCAGATTGCCCGTCGTGAGGTCGTATTGTTGTATCTTATTCGATTCCAGCCGGGTATAATGTTTTCCGTCGTTCAGAAAATTAAATCCCGGCACTGATTTGGACGTAAAGAGGTAGTCTTGCCAGATTTGTTCGACGGTGATTTTTTGCTGTGCCCGGGCGGCCGTTCCGCCAAAGACAAGGATCAGTATAAAAAGAAAGAGAGTTCGGTTCATTGCAAAAAAATTTGGTTAGAAATGGAATGCGCAAGCTAAGGTAGAAAATTTTATGGAGAGGCCAGAGTACACTTATTATTTTAATAAATTGTTGTAATTTCCCGCCATTGTCAAACAAAATATACCTAATGGCTAAAAACCACCCAAACGAAGGCAACCTTTATGACAAAATCTTCAAAGAAAATGCAGAAAGCATCTTCATACCTTTAGTAGAGGAACAACTTGGTATCAGGATCAAGAAATTCAGGCATTTGAAAGAAAAAATGCAGACTACTTTAGAGCGAGAAATGGATTTTCTTTATGAGGTCTTAACCGAAGATGATAAAAAGATCATCCTGCATTTGGAGTTTCAATCCGGGAATGACTCGGAGATGTTGTTTCGAATCGCAGAATATCATGGAATGGTACTTCGCAGATACCGCTTACCGATATATCATGTCGTTATCTTCTTGGGGACAGAACAGCCGACCATGCGATTGGCCTTAGCCCCTGATGAAGTCTTTTCAAACTTTAACCTCATCAATGTGCACAGCTTAGATGTCAGTCGGTTATTGAATTCTCAAGTTCCGGAAGTTCTTGTTTTGGCCGTATTGGCCAATTATCCTGCTGAACAGAGTGAAGCCATATTGCGTTTACTAGTAAGGAATCTAAAGGCCGCGTGCAAAAGCCCAAGTAAGCTATCAAAATACTTGAACCAGTTGATTATTTTGTCAAGATTGCGTAAATTGGGCGAGTTAACCATCAAAATCACAACAGAGATGCCAATCAATTATGATGTAGAAACAGATTTCCTTTACCTACAAGGTATCGAGAAAGGTATGGAGAAAGGTATCGAGAAAGGTATCGAGAAAGGTATGGAGAAAGGTATCGAGAAAGGTATCGAGAAAGGTATCGAGAAAGGTATCGAGAAAGAGCGGGAAAAAGCTCAATTAGAAAAGATTGAGACGGCAAAAAAAATGCTTTTGGCAGGATTGACAGAAGCGCAGGTTTCTGAGTTTTTGGAATTGCCAGCCAGCGCTACAAAAACGATCAAGAAAAATCTTGACCAGCAGAATTAATGGCCTGGCACTTATTCATCAACCCCTGATTTCACAAGTAGCCTATCATTGGAAGTGTCTTTCCACTTATTCAAATTCCTCTAAATCCCGGTAACGAACTCCCTTTTTCCGGCATAAAACAGCAGACCAGGAAAAACGTCGGATGGTACCTCTTGACCAGTATGTGAAAACTCCTTATATTTAGCCTTTGATTTTCAATTTTTTACCCTCCCACCGCTCTCCTCCCTGGTTACGGCATTTTTTATTCATTAAAGTCACTCTCATAAAAACTTTCAACGTATGAACACATTGAAGCATGTTGCGTATTTCGCAACAACGATCTTTTGCCTTTTTGTGCTGGCAACTGACGGGACTGCGCAATCCGCAAGCGGCCAAAACCCGCTAATGTTGCTGAACAGAAACAACAGTGGCCTGCCAAATGGAACGACAGCTCCGGTAGTAACCGGCGACACCCTCGGAGACATCCGGTTTCAGGGGCTGATCAGCGGCCTCGGTTACCGCCCCGGCGCTACGATTCAATCCTACGTCTCCGGACCGGTGGGGCCTGACTTCGTGACTTCCTCCTTGTTGTTTCGCACCGGAACGCCAAGGCCAGTCATGCGCATGACCATTCGCGAAAATGGTTTTGTGGGCGTCAACACGTTTACGCCACAACAATTGCTCACCGTTTCCCACGCCACTCGTCCTGTTGTCCGGTTCGACCGAGCCAATGGCGGAGAACTCGATTACGAAGTCTATGCAGGCAACAGCGGCACCTTATTCTTCCGTGGCGGCGGCGACGGAACAGAAGGGGCACTGACCGATTTTATGGTACTCACCTCCGTTGGTCATCTCGGCGTAGGCACAACCACCCCTTCCCAGCTTGTTACACTTTCCGCACCCAATGCTCCGGTTTTCCGCTTTGAACGATCCGATGGTGGCGCTACCGACTACGAAATCCTGAACGGCGATAACGGTACCCTGTTTTTCCGCGGGGGCAACGACGCTACTGGTGCTGCCCTGCCCAATCGCATGGTACTGACAGCCGGTGGGAACCTGGGCTTAGGTACGATTACCCCAGACCGGCTACTCACCATTTCCGCAAATACGGAACCTATTTTCCGGTTCAATCGCTCCACCGCAGGTGGCCAGGATGTAGAATTGGCCGCATCCACTGACGGTGATCTCTTTTTTCGGGGTGGAGCCGACGGCACAACACTCAACGACCTAATGGTACTCAAAGGCAATGGCAAATTAGCCATTGGAACCCTGCTGACACCCAATAGCCTCGGCGGCACCGATCTGAGTGCCTATACCTTGTATGCAAAAGGCGGCATTCTGAGCGAAGAAGTGCGTGTGCGCACTGGCTGGGCCGATTACGTTTTTGCACCTGGATACCGCCTGCGCTCGCTGGAAGAAGTGGAAACACATATTGCCCAATTCGGGCATTTGCCAGAAACACCCAGTGCTGCTCAAGTGGCAGCACAAGGCCTGGAATTGGGCGACAACGCCGTCAACCAGCAAGCTAAAATCGAAGAGCTGTTTCTATACATGATCGAAATGAATAAGCAGATGAAAGCCCTGCAAACCGAAAATGCAACACTGCGTTCCAGGGTGGAAGCACTGGAAAATAAGTAATCACCTTTTAAAACGCATGTGTTATGAAAAAATGGATTAAACATCGCAGCGTGCAGGTGGCTATCTTGCTCATCCTGCCATTAGCATTGGTGCTCATTCGGTCAGGGAGTGGAGCGGACAGTGTTCCGACCCTCAAAAAAATGCCAAAACTACAACGGGTTGCGGGGCGTTTTGCGCAGGAATTTTTAATGACGCACGACCCACGAACGAATACTGTTCCAAAGGAACGCCTCTTGTACGCTTATGAAGTGGCGGAGGCCAAACGCGCCCAGCGTGCAGGCGACGCAATCCCTATTTATTGGGAAGAACGCGGCCCCAACAACGTGGGCGGGCGCACCCGTGGGCTAATTATTGACGCCAATGACGCAACGGGCCGCACCATTTGGGCAGGTGGCGTGGCAGGCGGTTTGTGGCGCACCAACGATATTGACGCCGCTCCCGTAAGCTGGACTAACATTGACGATTTTTTTGATAACCTGGCAATTTCCACAATCGCTCAGGATCCTTCGAATCCAAACTTTATGTACTTCGGTACCGGCGAAAACGGATTTGGAAACGCCGATGCCGTACGGGGCTTGGGCATCTGGCGCTCCATTGACGGCGGCGCTAACTGGGCGCAATTGCCTTCGACTTTTGGCTTCACGATTGTTAACAAAATTGTCATTGACAACGCCGGGGTTCTTTACGCCGGAACGAACACCGGCATCCGGCGATCTATGGACAACGGCATCACCTGGCCGGCTTTCCCTGGTGCGCCCGTTGGCAATATCCAGGATTTGGAGTTTGCCGCGAACGGCGACCTTTATGCAGCCGGCAATGGCAATGGGGTGTTCCGTTTTCAGGGCGGCATGTGGACAACCGTTGGAGGCGGGTTGCCCACCACCGGATTTGGCCGGATTGAACTCGCTTGCGCACCCGGTAACGCCAATGTGTTGTACGCCGCTTTTGAAGACGTCACCCAAACCGACAATACCAACCCTTGCCTGACGATCATGCAATCCACCAACAGCGGCGGCAACTGGACTGCTACAACGGTGCCCAGTCTCGGTTCTTTTTGCTGGTATGCTTTTATTATGGCTGTTGATCCAAATGATGCAAACCGCCTTTGGGCCGGTGACCAGAATTTGTTTATTTCTGACGATGCGGGTGCCAACTGGGACGGGATCGGTGGCGTACATGCCGACCATCATGCCATTGTTTACCGACCGGGTAGTTCGGATGAAATGGTTTTTGGCAATGACGGCGGCGTCTATCGGTCTACCAACGCTTCGGCGGCAGGTCCAACCCTGACGCCCAAAAACGATTCTTACAACGTCACCCAGTTTTATGCCAATGCCATGCACCCAACTGCGGGCGTCAATTATTTCCTCGGCGGCACGCAGGACAATGGCACGCAGCGCTTTCAGATGCCCGGACTCGGCAGCACAGACGAACCTACCGGCGCAGACGGCGCTTTCTGTTTCATTGACCAGGATGATCCGATGATCCAGATCACCGGTTCCCAAAACCGGCATTTCAATATTTCTACCAATGGCGGCGGAAGTTTTGGAACGCTGATCGGCAGTAAAACGGGGACGTTGTTCATCACACCTGCCGATTACGACGATGCCAACGATGCTTTTTATTTTTCAGATGGACCGGATACTTTGGGACGGATCACGGATGTGGGCGGAGCCAATACGACGACCTTTGAAACAATTACGGCTTTCAACAACAGCCGCATCGCTACGGTCAAGGTTTCGCCCAATACGGCTAACCGGCTTTATGTCGGCACAACAACCGGGCGTTTTCTGCGCATTGACAATGCAGATCAGTCCGGATCAGTGACGGTTACCACCCTTACCTCACCCGTTGGCGGGTTCATTTCTTCCATTTCTGTCGAGGTTGGAGACGACAACCACCTGCTGGTCACTTGTTCCAACTTCGGGGTGAATCAGGTTTTGGAAAGTATTGACGGCGGGACTTCCTGGACGCCACAGGATGGCGATTTACCTGATATGCCGGTGCGCAGTGCCCTGTTTAGTCCTTTCGACAGCGATCAGGTTATATTGGCCACTGAACTGGGCGTTTGGTCCAGCGCCAACCTGAACGGCGCAGCCACAACCTGGTTCCCAACCAACAATTTTGGCTTAGCCAATGTGCGGGTAGATATGTTCCAATACCGTGCTTCCGATCATTTGGTGATCGCAGGAACGCATGGCCGGGGCATGTACAGCACCGATTATTTTACCCTGCTGGGTACTTGTCCCGACAACCTGGCGGTGAACGGCTCGATTGCTGATGGTATTTATGTAGCGAAAGAGTTCGTTACCTCAACCGGAACGGTTGCAACTGGCGGCAAAGTCATTTTCCACGCCGGGACAGGCGTTGATCTGTTGCCCGATTTCACGGCTGAACGGGGCAGCGACTTTTGGGCGCTGATCCTGGGTTGCGATTTCGACAACCCCTTTAGGCCGGATGATGACCCGGTTGCGCAAACAACATTGATGGAGACAGACGCTCCGGGAACAGTAGGTGCGGCACTTCCGCCCAACCCAGAAACGATGTCGTTCGGCGAAATGGCGTTGATTTGTTATCCCAACCCTTCGCGCCAGCAAGCAACCGTTCAGTTCACATTACCGGAAGAAGGGATCGTCCACCTTTCGGTAATGGATGTGAACGGGAAATTGGTACACCGCTTAGCCGCAGGAGAATACTATAATGCCGGCATCCATTTTGCCACCCTCGACGCAGACCGGCTGCAAAGCGGTTTTTATTTCATCGTGCTGCGCAGTGGCAGTTCAGCGAGGACGGAAAAAATATTTGTAGTGCGGTAGTCGCCGGAATCAACTGGCAGCGTTAAAAAACAGCATCAGACACATGAGCCATCCTCGAGTTTTGGGGTGGCTCATGCTATTTCTGGTTTTTTTAAACGAAGTGCCCTATCTTCGCCCGGCTAATTCTATCTACATGGAAATCCCGGTGCTCTACCAAATTTACCTCGACCACCCGGTTGTAACGACCGACTCCCGCAACGTCCCGCAAGGTGCCTTGTTTTTTGCGCTCCGCGGCGACAATTTCGATGGCAACCACTTTGCGGCGCAGGCACTTGCCGACGGAGCGGCCTATGCCGTGGTAGACGACCCGTCCGTTTGCACAGATGGTCGCTTTCTGCTGGTAGAAGATACCTTGGAAACCCTGCAGGCATTGGGTCGACACCATCGCCAGCAATTCGAAATTCCAGTCATAGCCATCACCGGATCGAATGGAAAAACCACCACCAAAGAATTGGTCAGTGCGGTGCTAAGCAGCCATTATCCCACCCATTTTACGCGTGGAAATTTCAACAACCACATCGGGTTGCCGCTCACCTTGTTGTCCATGCCGCCTCAGACGGAAGTTGCTGTCATCGAAATGGGTGCCAACCACCAGGGCGAAATCGAGCTGTTGTGTACCTTAGCTGAACCAACGCATGGCTTGATCACGAACATTGGCAAAGCGCACTTAGAAGGATTTGGCGGGATAGAAGGGGTTAAAAAAGGAAAATCGGAGTTGTACCGCTACTTAGCCGCAGATAATGGTATGGCTTTTATCAATAAAAATGAAGTTTTTCTGGAAGAACTGGCGGCACCGATTCCTAAAAAGTTGTTCTATACCAAAAGCGATGCGCCCACGGTTGCCAATGAATACTACGAAACGCAATTGCTGGCTGCCGATCCTTTTGTGAGAGTCGCTTTTTTGTCGGAATTCGGAGAATTGGTGGAAGTGGTCAGTCGGCTTATTGGTGCTTACAATTTCAATAACATCATGACGGCCATTGCGCTGGGCAAATATTTCAAAGTGCCAGCGCACAAAATCAAAGCTGCAATAGAAGGATATGTCCCCTCCAACAATCGCTCCCAATTGATCCACCTCGGCGAACATACAGTGATTTTAGATGCTTACAACGCCAACCCTGATAGCATGCGCCAAGCCATTCTGAACCTTGCCGCGATGGAGGGTGCCCATAAAGTTGCGATTCTCGGCGATATGCTGGAACTCGGCGAATCAGGTGCCGAAGAACATCGGCGCATTGCACAATTAGCGATAGACCAGGGCTTCGACCAGGTGGTGCTGACCGGACCGGCTTTTGCGGAAACAGCCAGCGAAGCAGGACTACGCCATTTTGAAAACGTAGACACGCTACGGGAGTGGTTTATTTTGCAGGACTTCCCGCCTTCTTTATTACTCATCAAGGCCTCCCGGGGCATGCGGATGGAGCGCTTGTTGCTGACGGTAACGAATGGGTCGGTGTAAGATGCAAATTGGCCAATTTGCCAATTTGCCCCTTGCAAACTTGCCCATTTATCAAAACACAGGCACTTTTTTCCGCCAATAAGTGTATACACTACTTTACCTTATTTTAAAACCCGACAAAGCCTTTACACTTATGTCAACAAACATCCCGGCGCACCAGATTCGCGCCGTTTACGATGAACGTACCATCACCGTTTATCAGGCCTATCGAAAAGAAATCGCCCGAAATGCCGTCAGAGCACAAACTTTTGTTGCTCCGTTCAAGATTGAACGAATGACCTGGATCAAACCCTCTTTTTTTTGGATGATGTACCGCTGTGGCTGGGCTGAAAAACCTGGCCAGGAGCACGTGCTGGCCATCAAAATAGAGCAGGAAGGTTTCGACTGGGCTTTGGAGCACGCCTGCCTTTCCCATTTTGACGCAGCGTTTCACCCGTCCTACGATGCCTGGCAAGCCCAGTTGCCATCATCTCCTGTTCGTGTGCAGTGGGATCCTGAACGGGATCTTTTCCTAAACAAATTAGACTACCGCTCCATACAGATCGGCCTTTCCGGGGAAGCCGTTTCCCGCTATGTCAACGAATGGATTGTGGGAATCGAGGACATTACGGAGGAATGCAAGACCCTTCATGCACTGATCCGGGAAGGTAAAATCGAGGAAGCGCAGCAGCAGATTCCCAAAGAAAAGGTTTATCCGAAAGTGTTTTCGACACACAGCTATCGGAGTATAAAGACAGACATTATTTCGGAATAGGCACGTAATTTCAGGTATCGTACTGTGGGGGATTAGTTTGTCACCAGAGGTGTAGGTTTAATGGCTGGATAGAATAGACGTTGTAATACCCGAATGGAAGCGTGATATTAACGTGCTTTCATCTGTATTAATGCTTTGATTTTTTTATCTATTGTATAAAAGGTAGTGTTTTTTTATGTATCCTGGAGAATTTTCCGCATTTATTCTGACAAAACGAGCGGTGATTCCGCAAGAAAAGCCCTTGTGTTTTGCGTTGCTATCCAAAATTCAGAATATTGACAATGAGGCAATTGTGCTCAAGGATTCGAGACGAAAAGTATCCCTGCATTACCGCTCCATCCAGATTGACTTTTGGAAACCAAATGACTGTTCGGCACAACGATGCAGAAACTGCTTCAAGTGATCATTAAATTGGGCGGGACCCTCCAGATTGGCTAAATGACCGGCATGCTTGATGATGGAGAGTAAGGAATGCGGTATTTTTTCATGCATCAGCCTGGCTGCGGCAGGCGGGGTGATTTTATCAGCTTCGCCAACCAAAATAAGCGTTGGCGTCTTTATTTCGTGTAGTTTACTACAGGTTTCTTTGCGGTGAGATAAAGCGAGCAAGGTCTTGGAAAGCACTTGTTCCGGGGTTTTCAAGATCATCTCCTTTATAGTGGCTATTTCTTTTTCCTTAGTTGTGAAAGACTCCGGTGCGAACAGGTTTTTCAAACTCTCTTCTGCATACTTTTCCACACCATTTTCGTGGATGCTTTCAATGGTTTTCACCCGTTTTGCTTTTGCTTCGGGGGTATCTGCTGCGCATTGGGTATCGCTCAGGATCAAGGCATCAAAGCGCTTCGGGTAGTTTATCACCGCATTCAAGGCAATGTACCCGCCCATGGATAACCCACACAGGGTTGCCCTATCCAATTTCAAGGCATCCATCAAAGAGAGCAGGTCGTTGACAAAAAGCTCAATGGCAAAATCTTCCTTTCCTGCATCCGTATCCCCGTGTCCGCGAACATCATACGCGATGAGCCGGTAGCGATCCTTCAAGGCGTCCACCTGACCCGCCCACATAGATTTATTAAAAGGAAAGCCATGGATGAAAATAATCGCTGGAGCTTCGATTGGTCCGGCGTCGGTGTAACTGACGGTCAGGTTATTGACAGTCAGTTGGAGATTGTTTCCTGAGTTGCGCAAGGTGAAGGTTCTTTTATTGTGGTTTGCTAAGTTAGATACTATACCTGCGGCGACGGAATCATCGCAGCAAGTCTAATGTTCATCATAATTGCATAAGTGCTTGTTCGAGATTCCCGAACAAGCGCTGTATGTCAAAAAAACAAAAAAAAGAGAGCGCGGCGCTTGGGTGTAAAGGGGATAAGAACAACTTTGAACTAAATTCTCACCTACAAAGTCGAGCTAATTTTCACGGTAAAGTTGCGCTAATTTGTGATGGGAAACATTACATAATTGCAGAGGAAGGTTACATAATTCACACACGGCCAGCATACATTTCATAAGCGCAGCATGGTTTGATTGGCGTGTATCCTGCGAGTCGCCCAGTTTTGTTCATGGTGATGCGACGGAGATTTGCCAAATCTTTCACACCCAAAACCTGGCGGTATGAGGTACAGATACGCTCCTTTAAAAGATGCTGAAATATCCTCCTTGTGCAACTATTCAGGGTATGCAGCTCGCTGCATACCCTGAATAGTTACCCCTGATATAAGTATGAATAGGAATAAGCGGGATTGCCTTTAGGAACGTCTTCTTTGCTGATTTTTTTTAATACTAAGTCCATAACCAAATTTTTCTCCGCAAGTGTCATTGGGTGCTAAGTTTGGATCAAGCGTAAAAACCATTTTTCACCAACTGGTGCAGGGCGTATTTCTTTATCACTTCATCGTCCGACTGGCTCAATTCGCGCGGGGCTTCTTCGTTGTAGGGTGCCGGCTGGGCAGCAATGGCGTAGGCATACTTGCGGATGAAGGCGTCTTTGAGGGCTTCATCCTGAAGGTAGTCTGGCACTTGCTGCATGACCTTTTTTAAATATGGAATATTGGCAGCATCCTGATTATAAATCATTTGAAACTTTCCAACAATTCCTTCGTGCGCCTCGTGCCAGTCGTCAATCAGCGCCATACGATGCAGCAATAAGGCATCAACAGCATTCAACACGAAACCAAACGCCCACAGCACATCCCGGAATATAGCGGTATCGCCGATCACTTTTGCGTCCAGCAATAAGTTAAGACAGAATTCGACGTTGATTTCATTGTCCATTTTTTCAAGTAAGGCGTGAAGTGGTTGTTTTCCGGCCATTACTTCTTTGAGGAGATACACCTGCTCCGTGGTTAATTGTTTCATGTTTTCCAATCGTTTGGGTCGCTGAAATAATAAATAGAGAATAAGCTCTTATTCATGGATATACTTCATTACCTTTTTGGCGGTCTTAGCATCAGCTTCTATTGCCAGTCTTTTTAAAGCATTTTTCGCTTCGAGGGTATCTATGCTTTTTAGCGCCCAAACCGCTTTTAAGGGAATACTGTGCAGTTCCGATGCGGGAAAATCAATTGCAGCGCGATAAAGACTTTCAATACTTTGGGGTGCTTTAAGGATCGCCATATACTCACATATTATTTCATGCGTATGATTCCAGTCTTCTCGATTGTTTAGAATTTCCAGAAACACATCAACGTACCGAGCATCTAATTTTTTATTGTCCAATAATGCTGAATCCAGTAATAAATTGATGGCTCGATTATTTTTTTCGACAAGAGCATGAGATAAGCAAAAGATAATCTCCTCTACAAGATCTTGCGTTTGCAAAAGGTATTGCTCTAATTCTTCCGATGGAAATTTAGAAACAAAAATTTGTTGGTAGATGTAGCTTGTTTTGTCCATAGTTATTCAATAGGTTATTTTTTATGCGAAAGACGATCAATTATATTTTCGCCATTTACCATCCAATATTGGAATTCTGCAGGAATCAAGTCAATGAATTTTTTGAAATATCCTGTCCAGCCTTCTATTAATCGGGCTTCAATGGCTAAATCATAAAAATCAGAGATAAAAATTTTGTTATCAAAGTCTATATAAAATGAAGGCATCAGATGATTCGTATAACCAGCCTCACTTTCAGACACATAGCGAACAATGCCTTCTCTTAATTCTTTACGACCTACTTCACAAGTTTTCATGAATTCGTAACAGGCATTTTCTATGTCTTTTTCGACGCCTATATAGTGTCTGTCCATTTAGTCCCGTGTCTGTTCTTTAAAGTTCGAGAACAAGGCGTGTTTTGCCCCAAAAATGGGAGTTTACTCGCGTAAATGACTAGTTTTGGGGCAAAATACAACGCAGTTATCGCACTATAAAGACGGACACTATATAGCTTGACCAATACTCCATAATCCAGTGGTCTATGGTATTGTAATGCCAACTGTAGCGGTTATCTTTTTTTGCAAAGACGATGTGGTTGTTACCGGCGTTTTTAAAATCCATTTCCATCAAAAAAACGTAGATTAATAATGCCCCATAAGTTCCATCCTCAATTCAGTCAGTATCCCAATATCTCTTTTGAACAGGGATCATATTCAAAAACTCAGTCGTATTCTCCATCCAAATACCCTGCCATCCTTCAGGGATTCGATCTTCAAAAGCTTGGTCAAAATAATTATTGATCAAAATTTTTTGATCAAAATCCAAAATCAACTGTGGTAAATTCTTTGCCAAAAACTCAAAAGGCAAAGTCGTGAAATCAATTTTAAATTTGGCTATATATTCCCAATAGCTCATATCCGAAATTTGACGATGCCAATCATCTAATAGCCATACTGAGTTTTCAGCATAGTAATAAGATGGATTATTGTCTATTAAAGCATATACCATAATACCACCTGTCAGTTTATCCATCATTAATTTTTTCATCGGTTTATTCAATAGTTCGTGCACTTCCCTGAATATAATTTTGTTCTATCAAAGTTTGCCAATGTTTCTTTATCCCAAATGGGTGTCCTGGTTGGGTGTAATCAACTATTTGAGGTGAGTTATTACTCAAGCTATTCAATGTTGCCCTATGCTGGGGAATTGCTTCGCCCTTCATCTGATTGTCTAACCATTTAGGTACTTCAAACTCAATTATTGTACCGTTTATCCGATTAGGCGGGTTTCGTGTTATCAAATCTCCATTAAAATTCACCCCTATGCCAGTAATAAAATAGATAGCATGATCCATATCGTCAGTGCTGATGTAAAGTTCTCTATCCTTATCGGTAAAAGTTAAACTTCCATCAGGCTCAGCAATAATTAGTTCTCTGCTAGAAGCAGATCCAGAGTTTCCACCTTGAACTCTATAATATTTGACTGTGCCATCTCCACTCGCAGTATTATCGTAGTGAGTCATCTTCTTAAGGCATGTCAAATAACCATGAGGATCTTCAGCTTTGAATATTGGTATACCATCATCAATTCTTTTCCATGAAAAAAAATTCACTTTATTGGCTTCGAAGGCAGTTTTTAAAGAAGAATAGCCCTCCACCTCATCAACTAATTTAGAAACTTGAACGGCAGGAGCTCCTTCCGCCAACCATCCCTCAATCCTATTCAACCACCCAACATTCGTCCTAATCGCCTGTTGTCTCAGCGCCACCTCCCACGCCCTCACCAATTCCGGCCTTTCTTTAAAAGCCTGAGCCAAGTTAAGGTTTTCCGTCAAATCATCCAAGAGTTTGCCGCGTAAATCTGGGTTATCCGTAAATTTTCTGACTTCTGCCCACCAATCGCCGTCGCGGAAGAGGTTTTGCAGGGCGGAGGACGAATGCAAATTGTCGGCGATGTTGCTCGCATATTCGGGCGTAATGTCGAACAGGGTGGTTACGTCTTCTGTTTGAATACGGTCGGGGTGGATGAGGCGGTAAAAATCCCAGGCGCGCCCGGGCGGGAAAGAAGGCATTTCGGTCAACATGCGCAGGAGGCCGCGCACCAGAACCGGTTTGGCAAAGGTTTTTAGCTTGTCTTTGAACTTGGGTGCCGATTGCAGCACGGTGCCAATCACCAACGCCGAACCTGCACCGAAAAGGCAATTTTTCAAAGCAAAAGAATCCCGGAGTTCGCCCTGTTGGGTAAATCCATCCACGGCACAACTCATGCTGGCGGAGATGATAAGCCCCTGCCAGCCACTGCTGGAAATCATGGCTTCGATGGAGGACGCACTGGCTTAATAAAGATCCAATCCCTCGAACATGTCATGCGTACCGGCCAAATGCCGAATTTCGCTCCCGCTTGACGCTAATCAATTACAAATTACCGCTAAGAAACAAGAGGTTCCGGCTCTTTCCTTTCAAGTCGTTCCAACTGGTATTGGGCTGCTTTTTTGATGATGGGGTCTTTGGAATTTGCTAATTCTTTTAGTTTTGAAGTGGAAGCTTCGGTGTGTAAATCGGCGATGGCATGCATGCATTTGATAACAAAAGGTTCGTAGTTACCCCGCTCAATCATATAGTCAAATTTTAAAGCTATTGCTTTCGTCAAATCATCTAAACTTTCCAGGATTTTTACTTTAAACTGTAGAATCCGGGCGATTTCTTCGTGCTCCTCATGCCAGTTTTCAATCAGCAGTTTGCTCAATAAACGGCCAATTGAGTCTGTAAACCCGATCCGATAGGCTAAAGCAATCAGGCATTCTAATGCTTCTCCATCTTTTGAAGTTGCCACCCCTGTGAGTTCATTCAGGAGGTAGCCTTCGTCAATTGTTGCCGAAAAGTCGCGCTCCAGCTCCGGAAAGTCTATTTTTCGGAGGATGAAGTTTTGAACGAGAAGTTTGTGTTCTGGTGTCATACTACTGGACATTTTTAAGAATCAGAGGGAAACGGAGCAACGTTTACTAAACTTTAAAAGTTTAGTAAACGTCATGTTGATCATAATCCCCTTGATATACTTAATATTATCAGCATCTTTTAGTGCTGGAAATTGAAATGCTGCGATCAACTCATCGTGTTCAGTGTGCCAAAAGTCGACAAGTGTAAGTCTAAATAAAATGCGCTTGTCCTGATCTGACAAAAAAGCTCCAAGTCCGTATAAAACCTGACGCAAAAAGTCATGATCTGCATGGACTTTTGCTTTGAGCGACTCATTGAGTGCCAGCTCTAAGTTTATAGGCCATCCGAGGTGTTTTAAAAAATCATCCCCTGAAATTTCGGATCGCATCAATTGGCCTAACAAGGTCAGTTGATCTGCTGATAAGGAATTGATGTTATTCGACAACTTCAAAATTTTTAAGATTTGGCCATTTTTTCCTTTCCTTCGGACTTCTTTTTCCCAGTTATCTAATCTTTTTTGCGCAAATCCTGCAAGAATTTCATCTCCCGATGAGGCAATTGTTTAAAGGTAAAATTTTGCTTCTGCTGTGCCGATGTCTGCTAATGCCCAGATGCATTTTCTGGAAACGGGCTTGTAGTCAAATTCCGGAATTTTGCCACTCATAACCGATTCAAACAGGAAGGTAGCAGCAGCAGGGTTCTTATTCCATTGAAATCCTGATGCTAAATTGTCGTGTAAATTATGCCAATTTTCTCTAAAAAAAGCCATATCCATGTCCAATTTTTCTTCCTCTGTAAATTTCGAGAAATCAAAATCAAAATAAGCCCAGGCCTTATCTGGATCTTTGGATTGCATTATTTCGCGGTACCAGTTCAAAAAGGTTGTATTGAGTGCCATATAGTTGATGAATATCAGGAAAATCGTTCTAATTGGTATTGAGCTGCTTCTTTGATAATTGGGTCTTCTGAATTTGCAAGCTTCTCCAGGATTACAGGCCTAATTTTGAAACTGTTGTTTGTAAATTCGGGATTTTAACTCCAAAAGATATAACTCACCGGAATCATTTTTATAAAATCAAACTTTTTGCCATCCCACCCCTCGTGAAGGGATTTTTCAAAATTCCAGTCATCTTGAAGGGTATAAAATATTTTTTTATCAAAATTTGCATAAATCTTGGGAAGAAATTCCTTTTTGTCCAAGCTATCATTTTTTTGATGTATTTTTTGATACACTTGTGCCAAAAAATCTGTTTCCATTTTAAAAAAATCAATTATTTCGAAAAATATTTTTTCTTGCTCTTGTTGTGGTATATTTTTAGGAATACCAAATTGACTCCAATAATTCATAGCCCAATATGCTGATGAAAAGACATACCAACTTCCTTTTCCATTGACAATTATAAAAGATATTATATCCCGATTGGGATTTAAGGCAGTAATATAGGTTGATACTTTTAGAAATTTTTTTGATAATAAAAGATTTTCACCTTCAGATATCCAATATTTGTAATTTTCTGGAATCAAATCAGTGAAGTTTTTGAATTGACCAGTCCACCCTTCTAACAACCTATCTTCTATAACTAGGTCAAAAAAGTTAGAAATAAATATTTTATCATCAAAGTTTATATAAAAGGAAGGCATAAGGCGTTTTTTGTAAGTAATATAATTTTCAGACAAATAACAAACAATACTTTTTGTTAATTCTTCGCAACTTACTTCATGAGTTTTCATGAATCCATAATAAGCATTTTCTATATCATTTTCAACACCTATATAGCTTGCCCAATACTCCATAATCCAGTGATCTATGGTGTTGTAATGCCAACTATACTGCCCTTTTTTTTTAAAAAGGACTATGTGATTGCTACCGGCGTTTTTAAAATCTATCTTCATGATTAATAAATTTCTATTTTTCCACTTCCTCTGATGTAGTGTTGCAAAAATAAATTAATCCAATTTGCTGAAATTCCAAATGGATCCCCGGGGCGATTTGGGTCTACCATTTGTGGCCGCAGATTAGCTCCACTGTTAAAATTATTAGAAGAGGCACTATGCTGAGGAATAGACTCTGACTTCATTTGCTCATCGAGCCACCTTGGAATTTCAAAAGATACAATTTGCCCTCCAAGCCTGGGGGCAGGATAATTGGGCGGAATTCCGTTAGCATAAAATATTGCATGAGTCATAGACCCTGTGCTTATGTATAGTTCATCCCCATCATCAATATCAATATCTCCATTTTCATGCAATAGGATCCGTTCTTGACTAGTTTGGGAGCCTGACCCTCCACCCTGAACCCTATACACCTTTACAGTCTCATATCCCGTTCCTGCTCCTCTGGAATATTTTGTCATCTTTTTAAGGTAAAGCAAATATTCAGAATGCACGTTTTTTAATGACGGAATCCCCTCATCAACCCTTCTCCAGGCATCAAATTCAACATGATCACCTTCAAAAGCTTCTTTAATAGTCATTTTATGCACCACAGGAATATCAATGGTTGATGACCTTAACAGTGCCGTATTTTCCACAACCTCATCAACAAGCTGAGCAACCTTATCCTCATCTGCCTGATCAGCAAGCCACCTTTCAATCTTATTAAGCCAAGCAACACTGGTTCTAATCGCCTGTTGTCTCAGCGCCACCTCCCACGCCCTCACCAATTCCGGCCTTTCTTTAAAAGCCTGAGCCAAGTTAAGGTTTTCCGTCAAATCATCCAAGAGTTTGCCGCGTAAATCTGGGTTATCCGTAAATTTTCTGACTTCTGCCCACCAATCGCCGTCGCGGAAGAGGTTTTGCAGGGCGGAGGACGAATGCAAATTGTCGGCGATGTTGCTCGCATATTCGGGCGTAATGTCGAACAGGGTGGTTACGTCTTCTGTTTGAATACGGTCGGGGTGGATGAGGCGGTAAAAATCCCAGGCGCGCCCGGGCGGGAAAGAAGGCATTTCGGTCAACATGCGCAGGAGGCCGCGCACCAGAACCGGTTTGGCAAAGGTTTTTAGCTTGTCTTTGAACTTGGGTGCCGATTGCAGCACGGTGCCAATCACCAACGCCGAACCTGCACCGAAAAGGCAATTTTTCAAAGCAAAAGAATCCCGGAGTTCGCCCTGTTGGGTAAATCCATCCACGGCACAACTCATGCTGGCGGAGAT
>Ga0163146_10002920_pt1 | contig 22351 bp, 18 predicted proteins | sample OliLakLV19MP7G1_FD_148648 | JGI IMG/M metagenome (GOLD analysis project Ga0163146, IMG submission 148648) | Freshwater microbial mat bacterial communities from Lake Vanda, McMurdo Dry Valleys, Antarctica - Oligotrophic Lake LV.19.MP7.G1 | ecosystem: Environmental > Aquatic > Freshwater > Lake >...
GCCTGCTACTGGAGTCCATCGCCAGCTCCCGCTATCGGCGGCGCAGGGGACGATCCTTTCCAAGGGTGTCTTTTCGGCCGACGCCGCGCTGGACGGCCACAGGACGGAGGGGAGCCTAATGGCATTGGGAGCTGAGCGCCCACACCGAGCTGGATGTTCGACTTCTTCGAATTGATCACCTCGAATGCCGCGTTGGCCCACTGTGGCTGGCGCTTCACCCCACTGCCTTCAGTCCGCGCGACGGTCCGCAGGTCGAAGTCCAGGAGCGCATCGACGGTCGGCGCAGATCGTTGGCTCCGGTAGTGACGTTGCTGCACGTAGAGCGTCGGACGCGCTCCGTCGACTCGAGCCAGCGCCGCCGACATCTTCCCCGTCACATCGGCGAGGATGGCGGCAAAACGGTCAGCGCCGAGCCCGGCGAGGTGCCGAAGGATTTCGCGACGTACGCCGTGGGGTAGCGTGACCATCGCTGTCACACGATCTGCATGGATTCCGACCGTCAGGTGCGGATAGCTCGTGAATCCGTCCTCCTCGCTTGCGCCCAGCAGCGGCAAGAAGTCCCACACATGCGCCCCGCCTGTGATCGCGGGACGCCCGGCGCCCTCGGCGTTCATCCCGAGCGCCACGAGATCCTTCCGCAGGCGCAACTCGTCCATCAGCAGACGTAGTATTCGCTTCGCTTGCAGCGTCGTATATGGGTGCTCGTCGTCGAAGTGGATGCCGTCGAAGATCGTCAGCGTGCCGCTCTTCATCTACTCATCCTCGGGAAGCCGCGATTCGCAGATCTCCATGTACTCCGAGAGTCGCGTCGGCCAAGACCCGCGTGCACGCCGCTGGACGAGCGCGTACAGGTCGCGCCAACGTCGCCTCGACCAACTGGCCGGGACCGACAGCGTCGGCTCGTCGAGCGTGAGCGTCAGCCCGGCGGGGTACTCGAACCCGGCGCGTTCGGCGGTGCGCTGGTGTCGGCGAAGCTGGTCGAGCGTGAGCGATGCCGCGATCTTCGCCTCGACGATCAAGCACCATCCGTCCTCGTCATACAGCCAGAGGTCCGGCAGCCCGCGTCGCTCGTCGGCTGCGTCCACGAGCGCGAACGGCATCCGCTGCTCGATCACTCGGATCGCGGACTTCCCGGTTCGAGGCGGAGCCCCGGCCCACGCGAGGAACTCCTTCAAGAACGCGCGGTCCTCGTGGAGGCAGGTCGCGAGCGCGTGGCTCAGGCGGTTCTCGGGCTGGCCGTACTGATCGAAGACGTTGCGCACGCCTACTCCGTGAAGTAATCCGAGTCGATCTTCTTCACGTCGAAGGACTCGATGCGCGAGACACCGAGGTCGTACTCGACCATCAGGCGCGCAAGTTCCGGCCCGTCGATGAGCACGATCTTCTCGATGCCGTAGGAGAACTGGACGGCCTCTGCGGAGAAGCTCGATGTCGTGAGGAACACGCCCTTGCGTGCGCGCCGTCCCTGCAATGCTCCCGCGAACTGCTGGATCTCAGGTCGTCCGACCGTGTTCGACCACCGCTTCGCCTGCAAGTAGATCGTGTCGAGGCCGAGCTTGTCTTCCTTGATGATCCCGTCGATTCCGCCGTCGTTGCTTCGTCCAACAGCGAGCGCCGCGTCACGGAAGTTGCCGCCGTATCCCATCTTTACGAGGAGATCGACCACGAGGCGCTCGAAGAACCTGGGGCTCATCGCCTTGACCTGCTCGAGGAGTTCGTCCTGAAGCGCGGCCTGAATGCGTCCGAAGGCTGCTTCGAGAGCCTCGAACGGCGTGGCCTGCGATTCGTTCGGCTCTTTAGCCGTCTGCACGCCGTCTTCGCGCTTGGTCTCTTGGAAGGCGAGGAAGGACGGGAAGCGCCTGAGCAAGCGGATGTCGATACGGGCTGGCTTCTCGGCGAGTACCTGCTGCCCCGCTGGAGTGATCCTCATCCATCCACGCTTTGGCGACTCGATCAGCCCGGCCTTCCGCATGTAGCTGTTCGCCCACCCGATCCGGTTGCGAAACACGGACTGTGTGCCCGATGGGAGCAGCGCGTTCCGCTCATCTTCCGTGAGCTTGAACACCGGCCCGAGTGCGTCATCGAGTTGCTGGGTCGATCGTAGCTGGCCGTCCGTGAGCGCGGTCAACAGCGGTAGCATGATCGACTGGAAGTCAGGGATCGCCATCGAGCATGCATCCGGTGCGGTCTGGGGGAAGACGAGGGGGCCGGAGTCTAGCGATGGGTGGAGTTCCGACGATCGACCGAGGGGCCGTCGCGGCACGGATCGGGTCGGCATTGCGCCGCAATCGTTCCCGACGTGGTGCGGAGGAGGCGAAGGCGGATGCCGACCGCACATCCCTGCCCCTGGTCGCGCCCGGAATGCGGGGAGTACCTGGGCGCGCGGACGCCTGGCCGCACCGCGATCCATGCTGCTTGCCACGCCGCTCTCTCTCTCTGCGCCGCGCGAGAGACGGTCGCCAACGAACCGAGCGCGAATCGGACGCTTGTGCGCGGGCGAAAACGGCGTTCTAGGCACCGGGGCGCACGTTTTCGCCTCTCCGCGCATCGCCCTGCGGATGGATGGCTCCCCGAGTAGGGCTCGAACCTACAACCCTGCGGTTAACAGCCGCATGCTCTACCATTGAGCTATCGGGGAACGCTCAGTTGCCGCGGAAAGGTACTTCCCGCGCCGCCGGAGTCAAGCCTCCGACTCCGGCACCGATCGGCGCCGACGCGCACGCGGGTGGAGCGGAAACCGTTTCTCGCGGCTGCTTTCAGGCCCGAACTCGTCACGCGGGGATTCCGAACCCGTCCACGCCGCGCTTCCGGTGGAACGAGGAACTCGCGCAGGACGTGCCGGTCGATCGTGGCGTCGACCCGCGCGAGCTCGCACCAGGACCCGCGTGAACTCGCCCGAGTCCGCCACGCGCTCCGACGGACGGCTCGAACGGGCCTCAACGGAGTCCGAGTTCGGCCCAGTCGCGCAATCCGACCGCGACGGCTTCGCGCGGCAAGTTCTCCATCGAGAACCGACTCACGAACTCCTCGGCGTGACCAGGACGAGCGTCGGCGATTCCCGAGCGACGTCCGACCCAGCCGACGACGATCCGCGCGTCCGTCCCTGCGGCGCGCAAGCTCGCCAGGGACACGTCGTCGCTGCGTTTCGCGAGCCGGCGCCCGGTCGCATCGGTGACGAGCGGCACGTGCCACCAACGTGGACGCGGGAGGCCGAGCGCGTCTTGGAGCAGCGCTTGTCGCGCCGCGCTCTCGAGCAGATCGTCGCCGCGCACGATCTCGGTCACGCCTTGGCGCGCGTCGTCGACGACGACGGCGAGCTGGTACGCGGGGCTTCGCGCACGTCGGTAGATCGGGAAGTCGCCCACGTCGCGCGCGACGTCGTACGTGCGCGTTCCCTGGAGTTCATCGACGATCTCGACCGGGCCTTCGCGCACGACGAAGCGCAGCGCGGGTGCGCGGCCCGTCGCGGACTCGGCCGCTTCGATCGACGTCCAACGACCGCGGCACGTGCCGGGATAGCGCGGACCCGACTCACCGGCGTGCGGCGCGCTCGCGGCCGATTGGATCTCACGGCGCGTGCACGTGCACGGATACGCGAGACCGCGTGCGAGCAGGTTCGCCGCGGCGTCGGCGATCGCGCTTTCACCGCTCGACTGCACGAGTGGTTCGCCGTCCCAATCGATGCCGAGCCAGCGTAGGTCGGCGATCGTCGCTTCGACGAACTCCGGCCGCGCGCGCTCGACGTCGAGGTCCTCGATGCGCAACACGACGCGACCGCCGCGACTCCGCGCGTGCCACCACGCGAGGAGGAAACTGCGCGCGTGACCGAGGTGCAGATGCCCGGTCGGACTCGGGGCGAGACGTCCGACGATGGCGGTGTCGTTCACGCGCGGAGCCTCTGAAGAATTCGCGGGCTCGGCACCGTGGGGCGGCGCAGATGGAGTCCGATGACGTGTCGACTCGATGTCTTCACAAGCTCTTCAGCGCGTCGGAGCGGAGACCGTGCGCAGATCCTGCGCCGCGTTCACCGTCGAACCTGGAATTGCCGGCATTCCGAGCAGGTCGAGCGCGAGGTTGCCCGCGTCGGAGTTGCGCACCGGCGGCACGCCGTCGCCCGGACGCGGCCGCCCGAGCCCGGGATCGAGTCGAACGCCCTTGTTCTTCGCATAGAGATCCTCGGCCGTGCCGCCGCCGGTCCACACGAGGAACGGGATGATGTAATCGACCCACATGTGCGGTTGATCGTGGCTCTTCCATGGTGCGCCCCCGCCGTGATCGGCCGTGAGCACGATCGCGGTTCGTCCACGGAGCCCTACATCGGCCTCGATCGCGTCGAGCAAGCGGCCGAGCGCGAGGTCGACCGCGCCCACGGCCTTCAAATACGGCGAGCCCGGCGTGACGTCCCAACCTTTCGAGTGTGCGATGAGATCGGGTGCAGCGAAGTGGACCAACACGAAGCGCTTCGTCGGCGCGTCAGCGCGTGTGAGTTCGGAGATCAGCGCTGCGCCGAGACCGTCGGGTGTCGCATCCACGATCGAGTGGTCGATCTTGTCGCGACCGTGATCCGGCGGAATCAGATCCTCGGCTCCGTGCGTCGCGTCGTACGAGTCGTCGTACAGGTGGAACTTCTTTTTGCCCGCGAACATGGCCGTCCACGCGCCGCGATCGTGCGCGACGTCGAACACGCTGGCCATGTAGGCGCCGGCCACGCCATGAATCGTTTCACCGTTCGCGACGTCGTCGTTCTGGACCCAGCGATGGCCGTCGGGCCCTTCCACGAGTCGCGAAGTCACCATGCCGGTGTGGTTCGGCAGCGTGACCGTGCGATCAGGATCCGTGCGCGCGTTGAGCGTGTGTGCGCCCTGCCGCAAGCGTTCGAAGTTCGGCAAGGAGTTCGGCACGGCGATGAGAGCGTCGCTGCGCAGGCCGTCGACGCTCACGAGCAAGACGACGTCGAAAGTCGGCTCGACCGGCACGTGCGCAGCCGGGTGCGAGCTCAGCGTGGCGGCCGACGAATCACGCTCGCACGCGGCGAGGACGAGCGTGGCGAAGAAAGTCAGGACACGACCCGTGGTCATCCTCGAAGTGAACCACGCAGAGTGGTCCCGCGCGAGTACGGAAGGAGCTTCAGGGTTCCCGAGTCCGTTCCGTAGACTCCCGCTCCACCCACGGGCCGCATGGCGCCGATGCAGAAGTCCCTCATGACGAGTGATCACCGCGGTTTGCGACTCTCCGGCTTGCAGATCGCGTTCCTCGTCGCAGCGGTCATCGCTTGTCGCATCGCGGCGATCCGCGCGTGTCCGACGTACGACGACGCGTTCATCACGTATCGCTACGCGGCGAACCTGGCGGACGGGAACGGTCTCGTTTTCAACGCCGGCGCCACCTGGGAGCCGATCCTCGGGACGACCACGCTGCTCTACTCGTTGATCCTGTCGGGGTTCTCCGCGCTCGGACTCGACCTCGTGCGCGCTTCGCTCGCGCTCAACATCGTGTGCGATGCGGTCACCGCGCTGCTCCTCGTCCGGATCCTCGGACGGCGGCCCGTCGTCGCGACCGCGGCGGTGCTCGGGTTCGCGAGCTTGCCCGAGCTCGCGCGCATCAGCGTCGGCGGCATGGAGTCGCCGCTCTTCCTCGTCTGCGCGGTCAGTGCTTGTTTCGCCGTGCAAAACGGTCGCGCGGGACTCGCCGGCATCTTGACGGCGGCCACGTGTCTCGTTCGGCCCGAGGGTGTGTTGCTGGCTGGGATTCTGTTCCTCGCCCAGGTTCGCCGACCGCGCGATCTCGTGCGCTTCACGATTCCGATCCTCGTCGCCGGCGCGGCGGCGATCGCGATCCTCTACGCCGTGTACGGCACGCCGATCCCGCACAGCATCACGGCGAAATCTGCGATGCAAGGTCCGGATCCCGCCGCGGACAGAGCTGCGCGGCTGGCGATGATCGTGCGGCAGGCGTTCTTGCCACGCACGGCCTATGCGCCGATCCTCGGCTTCGCGGTCGTCGGCGTCGTGCGCGCATGGCGAGCGGGCGGCGCCGCGCGCACGCTGTCGATCTTCGCGCTGGCGATCAGTGCGAGTTACATCGCGGCGCGGCCGCATACCTGGGGTTGGTACTACTACGTGCCTCTCGCGGGACTCGTCCTGTGGACGGCGCTCGGCATCGAGGCGGCGTTCGAGTTCAGCGTCCGCCGCGCCGGATCCGCACTGCGGCACGCGGTCGAATCGTTCGCGCCGCAGCTCGCGAGCGTCGGCCTCGCAGGCCTGTCGTTCTTCGCGGCGTCACGCCTGGAATCGCCCATCGAAGCGCGCGTCTATGCGCCGCTGTGGGCTTGGGCCGAGCGCACGTCCGCCGCGGAACCGGGTGCGCGGATCCTGGCGAGCGACATCGGCGCGATCGGTCACCGTTGGAAGGGGATCGTCCTCGACAGCGAGGGCCTCACGTGGCCCGAAGCGCTGCTCCACAAGTTTCCAGCCACGATCATCGATGCGACGGCGCCCGAGTACTTGCTCGTCGTCGCCGAACGACCCCGGTTGCGGCATCTCGAGGCGCGGCCGGACATCCTGGCTCGCTACGAAGCGATCGAGCGCTTCAATGCGACGGGGAAGACGGCGCTCGATCCGACGCCGGAGGACGTGCCGATCGAGTGGTCGCAGGATTATCTCGTCTACCGCTTGCGTCGGTGACGGAGCGGGACGGACCGCTCCTCCGCCGGTGCACGGACGCGTCTCGACTCGCGGTCAACGTGGGTGACGGAGCAGTAGGAGCGTTGCTCTACGGGTGGATGGATGCGTCTGACACCGTTGTCAACGTCGGTTCAGGGCGCGAAACGCACGGAATAGACCGGCGGGAAGTTGTGGCCGAGTTCCTTCCACGAGTCGCCGCGATCGTCGGACCAGTACACGTTGCCGGTCGTGCTGCCGAACGCGAGGTCGTCACCGCGCTGATCGAGCGCGTGACGCAACACGACGTCGTACGCGCGCTCGTCGGGCAGCCCGCGACGCAAGTCGATCCAGCTCTTCCCGCCGTCCTCGGTGCGCATCACGCGCAGCGCGCCGTCGATCGCTTGCCGCTTCACGTCGGCGTCGGCCGGCACGATCCAGGCGACCTTCGGATCCTCGGGGTCCGCGGCGATCGGGAAACCGAAGTAGGCCAGGCGGCGTCGGCCCTTCTTCTCTTTCTCGTGGATCGTCTTCCACGACTTCGCACCGTCCGTCGAGCGGAAGATCCCGCAGTGGTTCTGTTGCCAGACGACATCGGGCTTCTTCAGGCACCAGTGGATCGCGTGCACGTCGTGGCCCACCTCGGGAGTCGGAGGCGGTAAGTAGGGCGAGGTGAGCCCGACGTTGCGCGGCGTCCAAGTCTGGCCCGCGTCCGTCGTTTCGAAAGTTCCCGCGGTCGAGATCGCGACGAGCATGCGTCGCGCGTCGCGCGGGTCCACGAGGATCGAGTGCACGCCCGGTTCGTCGCGTCCGCCGCCGAACCACTGCTCGTGGCGCGAGGGGTGATTCCACAAACCTTCGACGATCTCGAACGAAGCACCGTCGTCGCGCGTCACGAAGAGACCGCCCGGTTCCGTCCCGACGAAGAACGTGTCCGGCTCGCTCGCGTGTCCGGGCGCGAGCACCCACAGGTAGCGCAATGTCGCGGGCTTCCCGGGCTTGATCTCGGCGTCGGGCGCGTACTTCGGCTCCACGACGCTCTCGAACGTCGCGCCGCCGTCGCGCGATCGCGCGAGCTTCTGTCCCCAGTGTCCGTGATCGATCGAGCACCACATCGAGTCCGTGCGCTCGTCGTGAACGACGTAGGGGATCGGATTGCCCTCCTGCCCGTGCGCGGTGAGCTTCCAACCCTTCTTCTTGCGCGTGAACACGAAGACGCCCTTCCTCGTGCCGAGGAGGATCCGCGGGCCGCTGTTCTTCTTCATCGGAGACATGGTTCAGCCGGACGAGGCGGTCCGAGCTTGCGCCGGATCCACGGGCTCAGCGCGGCGGAGCGGCGCAGATGGAGTCCGAGTGCGTGTTCGATTTCTTCACACGCTTTCAGCCGCCGGAGAGTGCTTGTGCGACGTAAACGCGCGACGTGCTCGTCAGGGCGTCGCGCAACTCGACTCGATCGCGCACGACGCGTCCGTCCACGAAGATGTTGACGTGCTTGCGCAGGCTCCCGCGCTCGTCGACGAGGTAGGACGCGAGACCCGGATGAGCGCGGTCGAGCTCGGTGACGAGGCCGGCGACCGTCGCCGCGTCGACTGGGCCGTCGGACAGCGTGGGGAAGTACCGCGCGAGGTGCGCGGTGAACGTGACGGCGGCCATGGGACGCGTGGAGTTTCGCGCGGTACGGCTCGCCGCGCAACGCATCACCACACGGCGATCTCGCGCCGCTTCTTCCACAGTAGCCACACGAAAAACGGGCCGCCGACGAGCGCCATGAGCACGCCCGGTTGCACACCGACACCAGGAAACAGCGCCATTTGCGCGACGTCCGCCGACAGCAGCACGACCGCGCCGGTGAGCGCGGCGAGCGGCAAGAGAGTGCGGTGTCCCGGCCCGGATACGAGTCGGACGATGTGGGGGACCACGAGGCCGACGAATCCGATCTGTCCCGCGACCGAGACCGCCGCAGCGGCGGCGAGTGCGGCTGCCGTGAGAGTCACGACGCGCAGGCGCGCGATGTCCACGCCGAGTGCCTCCGCATCTTCGAGCCCGCCTTGCACGAGGTCGAGTTCCCACGCGACGAGCGGCCACGCGAGGAGCGCGATTCCCGCACCGCCCCACGCGACGCCCGCTTGCCACGCGGCGCGATCGTCGAGCGTTCCGAAGGTCCAGGCCAAGATCGCGCGCGAAGCCTCGAGGTTGTCGAGGACGAGGCTCTGCGCGAACTGCTGCACCCCGCCGAGCAGGGTGTTCACCGCGATGCCGATCAGGAGCAACGCCGGGATCGACACGCGGCCGTGCGAGCTGGCCAGTCGGTAGACGACGAACGCCGTCGTCAAGGCGCCCGCGAACGCCGCGATCGGCACGAGCCACGGACCCGCCCCGTGCGCGTCGCCCACGAGTTCGATGCCGTAGCCGCCGACGAGGAGCACGGCCAGCACCGCACCCAGGCTCGCGCCGCCACCGATGCCGATCACGCCCGGCGAGGCCAACGGATTGCGGAAGATTCCTTGGACGAGCGCGCCCGACAACCCGAGCGCCGCTCCTACGCCCGCGGCCGTCAGCGCGCGCCACAAGCGCAGTTCGACGACGGCTTGTGCGGGACCGCTGAGCGGATCCGCCCAGCCGAGCAACGCGGCGATTCCGCGCAGAGCGTCAGCGGTGTCCTCGACGGCGCGCGTGGAGCCGAAGCGCAGCGCCGCGACGAGAAGCGTCGCGAGCAAGAACCCGAGGCCGAGGGCGAACACTCCCGGTCGTCGGCGCAGCATGGGCGGGAAAGGTTCCCATTTCGGCCGCGCGAAGGCCAAGCTTCGCGGCCGTGACGAACTCCGATTCGCGCTTCGACAGGCTCACCACCGCCGAGATGCGCGAGTACGACCGTCTCGCGATCCACGAGCTCGGCTTGCCCGGTGTCGTCCTCATGGAGAACGCCGGCGCTGGCGCCGCATCGATCGCGCTCACACTCCTCGCTCCACACGTCGGAGCGCGCGTCCTCGTCGCCTGCGGACCGGGCCAGAACGGCGGCGACGGTTGGGTGGTCGCGCGGCGCCTCGTGAACGCAGGTTGCGAGGTGCACGTCGCGACGACCGTCGGAATCGAGGCGCTGCGCGGCGATTCCGCCGTTCACGCGCACGTCGCCATCGCGATGGGGATCGCGCACGAGGTCGTCGACGAGTCCGCGCACGCGCGCTGGCGTCGCGAACTCGTGCACGCGGACCTCGTCGTCGATGCGCTGCTCGGCACCGGCGCGCAAGGCCTTCCGCGCGGAGCTGTGCGCCTCACCATCGAAGCCATCGTCGCGCGCACGGCCGAGCCCCGGGCGCCGCGGATCCTGGCGCTGGATCTGCCGTCGGGGCTCGATGCGGACACCGGCCGTCGACTCGGCGTCTGCGTGCGCGCGGACGCCACGGCCACGTTCGCCGCGCCGAAAACGGGGTTCGATGGACCGGGAGCTTTGGAGCACCTGGGCACCGTGCACGTCGTGGACCTCGGCGTTCCGCCTGCGCTCCTCGACCGAGTTCGCCGCGGCGGAACCTGACGACCGGGCCTCGCAATTGCGCGCGCATCCCGGGGCCTTACTCGGGGTTGACTTGCGGGAGTGGGGGATGCGGGCCTACGGTTCTAGATACGACTCGCGTCAGGCCGACGGAGTCCTCGAGAGACGCACCCCGGATGTTCGCTCCCTTCGTTGCTGCCTTCGTGACCCTCGTGTCTTCCACGGGGGAGCGGAACGTCGACGTCGGTGACATCCCGTCCTTCACGTTCGAGCGACCACTCGTGAACGGCGTGCTCGTGGGTTCACTGACCGACTTGCGCGGAGCGCCGGCGCTCTTCGAATTCTGGGGACCGCGTTGCCCCGGATGCGTGCAGAGCGGAGTGCCGCTCGCTCTCGAACTCCAAGAGACTTGGGGTGAGGACCTGCAGGTCGTCCTCGTCGAAGTCCAGGGAGCCGGACACGACGAAGCGGCGCGTTTCGCGCTGCGCCAACGTTGGTTCGGTGGTCGGAGTCTGTGGACGAGCGAAGTCCCGTTCTGGCCGGGCGGCAACGCACTGCCGACGTGCGTCCTCCTCGGGAACGAAGGTCAGATCCTTCTCGAAGGCGATCCGCGGACGCAGTCGCGCGAGATCGGTCGGTTGGTCGCAGCCGAGGTTCGCGCGCGTCGGACGGCACCGAGCTCCGTCCCCGCTGCCCTGCGCCCAGCGTGGACGGAAGAGCGTCGCGGCAACTTCGGGCGCGCATCGCGGTTGCTGGATGAACTCGAAGCGCGTGCGACGAGCGATCCGCTCGCGGCAGCGCGACAGGGCGAGGGGATCGCTGTCTTGCGCCGAGCGATCGAAGCGCGTTTCGCCGCAGCGCGGGCCTTGGCTGAAGCTGGGTACTTGGACGAATTCGACGTTCGACTCGATGCGTTGCGCGTGGGCGCGAAAGAAGACTCCGCTGCGAGTCGACGGGTCGCGGAGCTCGCAGCGAAGTGGAGCGATGTGGGCGCGCGGACCGAACGCGAAGCCAGTCGCCAATTGAGTCGCATCCTCTCGCGCCACTTCGAGTCCGCCGGCGCTCCCGAGACCGTCCGGGACCTGGAGTCCTTCGCCCGTTCGCAGGCGGGAACGAAGGCCGCCGCGCGCGCGGCCGAGTGGGCGCGGCTGGCGGCGCCGCCCGCGCCGGGATCTGCGCGGCGCTGAAGGCTGGACTCGGGCGGTTCTGAGCAGGGTGGTCGGGCTGCGGTTCGGCCGACCCGCGAGCGAAGATCTGGCGACTCCAATCCTGGCTGGGCCCCACCCCGAACCGGGACTGTCGAAGAAATTCCGTCCCGATGTCGAGATCGGCGGCGGGGCGAAGGTGCCTGCCTGCCCACGGACCGGAAAAGCGATTTCCAAGCGGACCGAGGCCCAATTGGCCCGGAAAGTTCTTCTCGCGGAATCGTGCCCCCCCCGTCCTCCGCACAGCGTGATAGACTCCGACAAGCCCGGGGACGGAACCTCCCTCACAAGAACTCCGTCTTACTTTCCGGGCACCGTCACTCCCGACTTCGAATCCGACCGTCCGTCGCGACGGACATGGACCAGAAGGCGTGGCGAAGCAGGACGGTGCGTTCCAAGTACTTGGCTCTCTCCACAGATTCCGACAACCATCCATCAGGAGATCGTGATGCTTCGTTCCTCGCTCACGCTCGCTGGCCTCGTCGCGTTTGGCGCGACCGCTCAGGCTCAGCAAGCACCCACGCTCAATACGTCCAAGCAAATTCCGATCACGGGCGCGATCCGTGACGCCGGCATCTACCACCAGGCCACGAACACGTGGACCCGGAAGTCCGCACAGGCCGACATCGGCGCTGACATCATCTACAGCAACACGCTGCCGACCGGCTATTTCTACGGCCTCACCTTGGACACGTTCATCGACGAAGGTCGTATCCCGAGCCCGACGAGCCCGACGCAAACCGCAGGCCTTCAGCTTTCGCGCCCGGGTTGCGCCACGTCGTACACGATCGACGGCGTCAGGTTCACGTACTGCACGCTGGCCGCCGCGGGTGGCAACTTCACCCTGAACTTCTACGGGTCGTACATCCCGTGCGCGACGGTCATCAGCGTCACGCCGACGGGCACGGCTGTGATCGCGGGCCCCTCGACTCCCGCCGACGGCACGCAGATCTGCTGGGTCGTCACGGTCGACCTCGACCCGGCGAACGACTTCGTGATGCTGGCGGACGGCGACGGCGCGTTCAACGGAAACGTGACGCCGGGTCCGGCCGCCGGTACGCCGGGTGCGGGTGACCGTTTCGGTTGGTCGATGTTCTCGCCCCTCGTCTCGACCTTCCCGGAAGGCCCCGTGGGCGCCGGCTTCTTGGGCTTCAACGTCCCGGACAGCACGGTCTGGGACAGCCCGGTCAACTACCTCGAGGAAGGCACGGGCATGAGCACGGCCGACCAGTTCCGCATCGAGGGTGGCCCCTTCACCCCGGGCTGCTACTTCTTCGGTGGCGGCGCTCAACTCGCCTCCTTCGGACTCGAGCTCTTCGCCGACGCCTGTGCCGTGCCCCCGCCGGGCGTTGGCTTCTGCTTCGGTGACGGCACGGGCCTCTCCTGCCCGACCGTCGGCTGCGCCGGTGGTCCGTTCAACGGAGCAACGGGCAACGGTTGCGGCAACTCGCTCTTCCCGACGGTCGGGGCGAACTTGGCCGGTACGGGTACGGCCAGCATCTCGGCCGACACGGTCGTCCTCGTTGCGACGAACACGCCCAACGCGAGCGTGCTCTTCTTCCAGGGCACCGTCCAAGCGGGCAGCCCGCCGGGCAACGGCACGCTCTTCGGCGACGGCAAGCGTTGCGCGGGCGGCACGGTCATCCGCCTCGGCACGAAGACGGCTGCGCTGAACACGACGTCGTACCCGCAAGGTGCTGACCAGAGCGTTTCGGTCCGCGGCGCGGTCACGCCGGGCATCCGCACGTACCAGGCTTGGTACCGCAACGCGGCCGCGTTCTGCACGGCCTCGACCTTCAACCTGTCGAACGGCTACCAGATCACCTGGGGCGCGTGATCGACACTGCGTTCGAGCTCACCGCGGCGCGTCCGCGGTGGGTTTGAGCGCTCCAACTCGAGCGGGCCGTGTCGCGCGTCGACACGGCCCGCTTTTTTCGTAACCGGACGCGTCGTGCCCCCGGCGGGGCGTCTCCCCCGGAGTCTTCGCCGCGCGCTGCTCTCGCGAGGCGAAGCGACACCGCGGACTCGGTGAGTTGTCTGCGCCCGAGTCCACCCAACGTGTTCAGTCTCGCCAGGGGGCGAGCTGCTGCGACGCGCGCGGGTCCGACTTCCATCGGTCGGAGAGGTCGCGGGCTTCGGCTCGGGCGCGGTCGACTTCACCGAGATCCGTGAGCGTTCGCAGTCGACCGACCTGGCACGCCCAGAACCAACCCTCCGGATCGGGTGCGAGCCGGTGCGCCAGTGCGCGCTCGTACGCCGCAAGAGCTTCGCGCAGCCGGCCGCGAGCACGCTCGAGCTCTCCGGTCAGGAAAGCTGCATCGAACGACTCCCGGGCGTCTCCGGCTCGTGCTTCGGCTGCACGCAGGGTCGCGTGCGCACTCGCGTGCGCCGCGGGTCCGCCGAAAGCGAGCAACATGCGGCCGAGCGTGTACTGCGCAGCGAAATCGAGCGGTGCGCGCCGCGCGTACTCGTGTGCCGCCGCGATCGCCGCCTCGCCGCGACCAAGGGCTGCCTCGGCTTCGACGCGGCCGTGGAGTGCTCCGAAGGTGTTCGGTGCGAGCTGCAAGGCGGCGTCGAAACTCGCCCGGGCTTCGGTCGGTCGCTTCTGTCGCAGGAGTGCCCAGCCGAGTGCATCGCGTGCGAGGGCGAAGCGCGGATTGGCTTGTATCGAGCGCCTGAGCAGAGCCTCGGCATCGACGTCGTCGCCGGCGCGCGCGCGGACGAGTCCCAACTGCCACAAGCCTTTCGCGGGCGTGCGATCGACTCGCGCGGGAACAGCCTGGACCAGCAAGGCGAGACCCATGGACGCGGCACCGCCGATCGCGAGTGCTCGCCATCGCCGTGCTCGGAAGGCGTCGATCCCCGCGATCAGGGAATGCGCGGCAAAGACGCCGAGCACCGGCATCATCGGGATGCGGAATCGCGCGCAGACGAAGAAGGCGACCACGCTCGCGCACCACATCGGTGCGAACAACCAAGCCGGACCGATGCGGCGAAAGCGTCGCACGCTGAGTGCCAGCCCGAGCAATCCGAGTGGCGCCACGAACCCGAATCCAAAAGGTGCCACCGACAAGACCGGACCGAACTCGCGCGCGAAGAAAACCTCGTCCTGGTTGTTCCCGAGCTCGTGATCCGTCCAGTAGAGCCGGAGCTTCCAACCGAAGTGCTTGATCGCGGCCCAGGGGTCGCTCGCGATCCAATTCCAAGCACGCGCCGAATAGTGACGCGACACCTCACTGGGCAAGAGCTCTCGACCTTCCGCGGCCTCCGCCTGCGCCACCGTGTCCTCGAAGCCGCCCCACCAATCGGGTCGCGTCCCCGGCGCGATGGCCGTGCTGCCATCCGACGTCGGGTTGTTCCCGATCCAGAAATTGACGCCGCCCTGCGTGCTGATCAGCACCGCATCGCCGCCCGCGAACGTGTTGTAGGCCGTGATCGGCAGGATCGGCGCGAGTGCCGCGAGGGCGTAGATCGCCGCGTCGCGGACCTTCGTCCAGAGCGGTCGGCCGCTCGTGCACAGGATCCACAGCGCCGCTGCGACGCCCCACAAGAGGATGTTCGGTCGCACGATCGCCGCGACACCGAGTGCCGCGCCGGCGAGGCCGACACGCACGAGCCCGGGTCGATCGCCGTAGCGCACGGCGAGCAGTACCGCGACGAGCGCCGTGGGCACTTCGAGCACCGGCAGGAGGAGCTCGCCTTCGAAGTAGACGAGCATCGCGTACGCGGCCGTGATCGCGGCTGCGACGAGGCCCGTGCGGCGATCGAAGAGTCGCTCGCCGAGCAGGTAGACGAGCACGCACGATCCCGCGCCGATCACCGCCTGCACGAGTCGCGGCGCGAGCAGTCCTTCACCGAGCACGCGTGTCAGGAGTGCCAAGAACCACGGATAACCTGGGGCGCGGAAGAACGGTCCGGGCGCGAAGTCCTCGCCGCGAACCAACGCGCGCGCCCACTCGAGGTGGTAGAGCGCGTCCATGTCCGGCGCATCGAAGAGGGGACTCGCGCGCGACTGCAGCACGTAGACGACGCGCAGCGCGAGAGCCACGAGTACGACGCCCGCTAGGACGTAGCGCGCGGTCCGCGCGCCGACATCCCGGGGCCGTTCGACGCCGACCTGGTCGTTGTGGGATTGCTTCAGAGTCAGCGCCCTTCGCCGGAATAGCCGCTGTTCTCGAGCCGTTTGCGCACAGGGTCCTCCGGCGTCACGAGCGCGCCGCGTCGCGGCGGGTCCCCGCCCACTGCGCGCAAGAACGCTGCGGCGGCCGCGCGCACGACCGCGAGCACCACGGGTTCCGTCGTTGCGCGATCGGTGCGTTCTCCCGGGTCGGCCTTCCAATCGAACAGGAGGGGCGTGGCTCCGCCGTCGATCCTCTTCCACCGCGCATCGCGCCAGCTCGAGAGTGCGTTACCCCAGAAGTTGCCATAGGCGGAGAGCCCGGCGAGCGGCGGCAGCGGCGATCCGCCACGGAGTGCGCTCGACAAATCTCGGCCGCGAAACGTGTCCGCGGCGGTGATTCCGGCCAGCGCACATACGGTAGGCGCGACATCCATCAGCCCGACGGGTTCGCTGACGACGCGCGCGGTCACGCCCGGCGCGCGGACGATGAGCGGAACGTGCAGGAGTTCGTCGTAGTGCGAATGTCCGTGTTCCCACGAACCGTGTTCGCCGAATTCCTCGCCGTGATCCGACGTCAACACGACGATCGTGTTCTCGTCCAGGCCGCGGCTCGCGAGCCCGTCGAGCAGTCGGCCCACGGCGTCGTCCGTGTACGCGACCTCTCCGTCGTAGAGCGCGCGCGCTCGGGCCAACGTGGCCGCGTCGAGCGGCATGCGCCCCGCACGGTGGTTCACGACGTGCTCGCGCGCGCCGAATCGGAACGCGGTTCCATCGGCATCGCGTTCCTCCGCGAAGCGCGCGCGCCACTCGGGCGGTGGGTCGTACTCGGCGTGCGGATCGAACGCGTGGACGAAGAGGAAGAACGGTTCTGTGCGGTGCGCGTCGATCCAAGTCAGCGCGGCCTCGGTCGTCGGACCCGCTCGACGCAGCTCGTGGTTGTCGTTCGAGATCCGTGCGTCCACGTCGTCGAAGCCCTGCATCGTGCCGAACGAAGCGGTGAGGAAATCGACGTTCACGACGGCGTGTGTCGCATAGCCCGCGGCCTGGAATCGCTCGGCGATCGTCGTGTATTCGTCGCCGAGTGCGCGCCAGCCGTTCTGTACGTCGCCACCCGCTCCATGAGCTTCGGGCGGCAAGCTCGTGAAGAGCGACGAGAACGACGGCAGCGTCCACGGCGCGTGGGCGAACGCGAACTCGAAGCGAGCCGACTGCGCCGCGAACGCATCGATGCGCGGACTCACTCCCGCGCGTCCGCCGCCACAGCCCAAGGCGTCCGCGCGCAGGGTGTCGATCGCGATGATGAGCACGTTCGGGCCCGTCGGACGCGGAACGCTCGCGGGACAGGCGGAAAGCAACGCCGCCGAACCGACCGCGATCAGCCACATGGGCACGGCCGGGGACGTCGCGGATCGTCGTTGGAGTCTGGAATGCACGTCGGCGCGCCTCGAGCGCGCCGACACTACGTTCCGGGGAGGCTCGCTGCGAGCGGGCTCGGACCTACGCCTGCCAGACCAGGGAGTACCCGTTCGACAAGTTGAAGGTCGAAGCGGTGCAGAACGCCGCGGCGTTTCGGTACCAGACCTGGTACGTCCGCGTGTCGCCCGGAGCGCACGCGCCCTTGACCGATACCGTCAAATCGGCGCCGACCGGATAGCTCGACCCCCCCGCGACATTCGTCTTCGTCCCGAGTCGGATCACGGTGCCGGCGGCGCAGCGCAGGCCGTCTCCGAAGACGGCACCGGCTCCCGCGGCTTGTTGGGACGTGCCCTGGAAGTACAAGGCGGAGCTGTTCGGCATCGCCGATCCCGCGAGGGCCAGCGTGTCGGCCGAAACGCTGGGCGTGCCGCTGCCCACGAGCTTCCCACCGGTTCCGAGCGAGCTGAGGCAACCAGCGCCCGCTCCCGGCGCGCTCGCGTTTCCACACGGGCAAGCGGTACCCGATCCATCGCCGAAGCAGAACCCGACGCCCGGATCCGAGACGACCGTGACCGTGCCGACCATCCCCGAGAGGAAGTGCGGCGAGCAGAAGTAGTCGTAGAGGCCGCCCGGCCGCGGATTCGCGGCGACGAACGCGGACGTGAACACGAAGCTGAACTGCGGCACCGTCGAATTGAGCGGCGACGTCCAGGCCTCGTTGCCGTTGATCACGCCGTCGGTGCCTTCCGTGACGGTGTGGTTGAAGGAGGTCCAATTCCAGCGGACGGTGTCACCGACTTGGATCGTGACGTTCTGCGGCGTGAATCCGAAACCGGATTGCGTCACGTCGACGATGCTGGCCTGGGCGCTGCTGGAGAGGAGCGCGAGAGCGAAGAGGGTGACGAGGCGCATGACAGCTGGGTACTCGGATTCGGCGAAGGGACTAGTGAGAGTCTACGCCGCCCGGGACCGGACGGGGCTCCCCGCAAGTCAGCGCGCTCCGTGTCGGCCCGTGGCGAGAAAAGTGCCCTTCGCGCGGCAAATCGCTCGGTCGCGCTCCGCGGCGATCGGTAGCGGACGTCGGCCTGCGTCTGGGCGAGCCCGCGTGTCCCCGGCCCGTATGTCCCCGCACCGTATGTTCCCGCACCGTTTGTTCCCGCACCGTTTGTCCCCGCCCGTGCGTTCCCGACCGTGCGTTCGGCGCTCGCTATTCCTTCTTGTCCTTCTTGCCGCCGAAGATGTCCTTCAGGCCTTCGAGCGCCTTTCCGGCTTCGTCGACGCTCGTCCCGAGTCGATCTTGCAGCACGTTGTCGAGTTTGCCGCGCAGATCCCGCGCGAGGTCCTCGGGAAAGATCCCCGCGCCTGCGGCGAGGCTCGAATCGAGCGCGGCCTGGACGATGGCCGAGAGGAGCTGGCCGACGAGTTCCTGAGTCGAGCCGTCGCTCCGGAAGTCCTTGATCTCGATGCGCGGCACGGTCACGCGCAACGGACCCTTCGCGAGCGGCATGTCGGCCAGCACGAGCTCGGCGGACACGTCGTTCAGCACGATCGAGTCGACGACGAGCGTGCGCTTCGCCCCGGATTCTTTGGTCGTCGGCTTGGATTCGTCCTTGGGACGGTGCGCGATGATCTGCGAGAAGTTCGTACCCGACACGTTGCGCTCGATGCGCAACGCGAGGCCGTCGAGCACGATCTCGCGCAAGTGGATCTCGTCCGACAGCAGCGAGCGCGTTTCCCAGTCGGCTTTCGCGGAGCGCAGTGAGAAACAAGGCTCCGCGCTGAATCCGACCGGGTTCGCGAGGCTCAGGCCGGACAGATCGAGCTTGCCGCCCACCAGCGCCGCCGACACATCGTCGACGCGCGTCTCGACGCCTGTCGCCCAACTGCCGCCGCTCTGGATGGCCGTTTTGACGACGCTGTCTTGGAAGATCCAGACGAGACCGATCGCGAGGACGACGAGGAGGAGGAGACCGATGACGAGACGTACGACGAGGCGCATGGCGGCCGAGTGTACGGTGCGGGTCGGGTCGGACTCCGAAGCGATCTAGATGGCGGGAGGAGGGAGGGCTCTATCGAGGGGGGAGAGCGGAGAAGCGCGGAGAGGAGAGCCCAGAAGTGCAAGTGATCTCGGGCGCAAGCGCCCGGGATGCCGAGAACGCGCCCGCACCGGTCACGGACAGAACTGAACGTGAATCGCGTTCGTGATCGCCGTGCCACCCGGCACGCCGCGGTCGCGGAAGAAGGCTTGGTAGTTCGTCGATGTCCCGATCATGCCCGGCGCCAGTGCGATCGGCAGGAGCGCTTGGCCGGTTCCATCGAGCGTGAAGCTCGCGATCTGCGTGATCGGACCGCCGAGGAGCAACGTGCCGCCCTGGAAGGGGATGCTCGCGGAACCCGGCGCTGCGCGCAGTGCGCCGAACGATCCCGGCAGTCCGTTGCGGACGACCGCTGCGAAACCGACACCGCTGACGCTCGGAACGCCCGACCAAGCCAGGCCCGGCATGCGACCGTTCGAGAGGCGCTTCGAGACGCCGTACTGGATCGGCGGAATGCAGGTGTTCGAGCCGAGCGCGATCGTGGTCGCGCCCTTGAGGATCGGCGTGCTCTTCCCGTGCGCGACCCACTGCCCGTAGGCGATCAACCCGGCGTTGTTCGTGACGTTCTTGTCGCGCAGGAACTCGATGTACTCCTTAGTCGTCGTCTGGTGGAACACCTCGACGAGCGCGGTCACGGCACCCGGCGGAATCGCGAAGGCCGAGTCGTCCCAGTACTGCTCCTCGGCATACGAGTGGCCGACCGGCTCCGCGTCCACGGCATCGAAGGCGGCGTTCGTGAAGCCGCGCGGCGGGATGCGGTTGTCGGACACGATCCGGTTGTTCAGCACGAAGTGGAACGACTTGCCGACCGGCAATCCGGTCGCCGCGGATTGAAGCGCGTCGACTCCCTGTTCGATTTCGTACACCGTCGTGTCGTTCGTCGTCAGCGTGGCCGTCGCGCCGTCGTACGCACCGCGCTCGGCGATGACGGCATCGAACGAGTCCTTGAACGCGACGTGGATCCACATGCGGCGACCTTCGCCGTAACCCGTGGGCAGCTTGTGACCCGTCTGGTTCACGAGGCGCACGCGCAATTGCCCCGGAGTCGTCCAGGCCTGGACATCCACCGCATCGCGCTGCATCTCCGCGTTGCGATCGAACGAGTCTTGGACGGACTGAGCCGTGAGGCCGGTCTCGATGTCCGGATACAACGCGCGCACGGCGCGCAGTACCCACGAGTTCACGCCGCTGAAGCTGTGCTGCGGCAGATCGTTGCGGATCACCGGGCCGAGCACCGGTTGGCAGGCGCCGCCGGTCACGTCGGGCATGTGGCAATCCTGGCAGCTCGAGTAGGCCGTCTTGTTACCGCCGAAACGGGCCTGCATCTCGACCGGAGCGTCGGCGAACTGGCTCTGCTCCCACTCGCTGTACGTGCGCTCGATCGGGAACTGTTCGTACTTCTGGTGCGTCGGGTGCGGCGCGTCCAGCGCGTTCAACGCGAAGCTCTGGTCGGGTTGCTTCGTGAGCGTCGGGTTCGACAGCTCGTGGCACGTGCCGCACTGGATCGATTCCTGGTGGTACGGCGACTGCAGCCACTCGTGATAGAAGAAGTTCGGCCCGAGGTCGAAGGGACCGCGGCGACGATCGAGCGGATCGATCACGTACTGACCGTTGTTCGGCGTCGGCGGGAGACCACCGCGACCGGCGACTTGGTCGAGGATGCGCGTGTCGGCCGGCGGATTCGCTCCGCTCGGGAACGGATCGACCATGCGGTGGCACAAGTTGCAGGTGACCCCGTCGAGGTCACCCAAGTTGTGGTCGAGTGCCGAGCCGTCCGACGGCACGCTGCGCCCATCGAGCCAGGCCCCCGGGGCGTGACAGCGCAGGCACCACTCGCCCGAGTGCGCGGCGTCCTGGTTCGCGACCGCGAGCGCCGCGTAGAAGATCGGATCGCGGCCCGACTGGCCCATCATCGACGCGGCCCAGTGCTCGTACGGCTCGGTCTGCGGGTCGAACCCACTGTGGCAGCCCGTGCAGGTGCCCGACACGGCGATGCCCTGCAGCAATTCGAGCGGCTGCGTCCCGGGTTGGCGGAAGTCGTTCAGGGTCGTCGGGAGCTGCGTTTGGACGACGGCGCCGGCGGTCAGCGCGCCGAGAGCCACGACGAGAGCCGCGAGGGCGGAGGGGCGGAGTGCCAAGGGTGCTCGATCCTGGTGCAGCGGAGGGGGTGGTGACGCGTCCCGCGTTGCGGGGTCCGCCGTATGCGACGCGCCGGACCGGCGCCAGCGAAGAAAATCAATCCTCACCCGGAATCGCGAGTTGGTCAAGGTCGCAAACTCGTATCGCGCCAGTGTTTCCGGTGCTGCGTGTCCATTTTTTCGAAGTGACCCGCGACCGCAGAGGTGTTCGAGCGGTCTCCGGGGTGCACGCGCTTCCAGGGAGCGCACGGCGCGTGCCTCCGCGAACCCGCGCTCCGAGTGAGTTCGACCCATGCACGCACGGAATCCTGTCCGCCCTTTCCTCGTCGCCGCGTTGATCGCAGCACCGGCTGCCGCGACGACGCTCTTCCAAGGCCCCACGGTCGCGCTGGCGACACGCGGGGAGGCCGCTCTCGAAGCGGCCGCACTCCTTTCGATCCCGCAGAGCGGCCAAGTCGTGATCACGGAGGTCATGAAGGACCCGAACAGCGTGTCCGACACGCGCGGCGAATGGTTCGAGGTCTGGAACGCGCTGCCGTGGCGCGTGAACCTCGAGGGCTGGACGATCAGCGATGACTCCGGCGCGAGCCACGTGATCTCGACGGGCGGCGCGGGCCTGCGCATGGGGCCGGGGAAGTACTTGATCCTCGGCAACAGCTCGGATCCGGCGCTGAACGGCGGCGTCCAGGTCGATTACGCCTGGAGCTCGTTCTCGCTCGGGAACGGGGCCGATCAGATCCAACTCACGAAGGCCGACGGCACGGTCGTGGATCGCGTCGCGTACGACGACGGCCTGCTTTGGCCGGACCTCGCCGGACGCTCGATCTCGCTGCGCGTCAGCGGTCGCGACGTCTTCGCGAACGACGATCCCGCCAACTGGTGCTCCTCGTCCAGCGCGATCAGCGCGACCAATGCCGACATGGGCACGCCGCGCGCGGACAACGACAGTTGCCCGTGACAGCGACGACGGTGTGAGGGTCCGCCCGTGAGTCTCCACCAACGAGTCTCCACCAACGAGTCGAGGCCCGCATCCCGACCGCGTGAGCGGCCGGGGTGCGGGCCCCGAGAAGGAATCGCGCGAAGACCTGCGCGATGTCGCGGCGTCGCCAGACGCCCCACCAGCACGCGTCGCCAGACGCCCCACCAGCACGCGTCGCCAGACGCCCCACCAGCACGCGTCGCCAGACGCCCCACCAGCACGCGTCGCCAGACGCCCCACCAGCACGC
>Ga0163146_10002925_pt1 | contig 22328 bp, 19 predicted proteins | sample OliLakLV19MP7G1_FD_148648 | JGI IMG/M metagenome (GOLD analysis project Ga0163146, IMG submission 148648) | Freshwater microbial mat bacterial communities from Lake Vanda, McMurdo Dry Valleys, Antarctica - Oligotrophic Lake LV.19.MP7.G1 | ecosystem: Environmental > Aquatic > Freshwater > Lake >...
CATGCAGCGCTCGCATCTTTTGCACGGCGCTGAGAATGTCGGTCACAGCGAGCGCTGCATGCTGCACACCATCGCCCCGATGCTCTTCATTGAAGATGTTGATCTGAGAGGATTTGAAGTTGGGGCGTTGCGGTTCATTGCAGGCGAACTTGATTCCGGAATACGGCTCCCACATCACCGTTGAGCGCAGGCCAGAGCCAGGCTTGCCTTCCAACTTGGCGACGTCATCGGTATGGAACGTGACGCCCCAAAACGTTTCAAATCCAAGCACGTGTTCCAACCAAAGTAAGGCGGGCTTCATGGTTTGGAAATTCGAGGTAATATGGTCAAAATGGCTGATTCCCAGGCTATTTTTGCCACCCCGTGGGGGCTCGAAGTGCTCCAGGCCTGGGTACAATTGGGTCTTCCCTGAGCGTTCCACCAACCGAAAAGTTGTGTCGCCGAAAGGCGTGGTGATTGAAAATGTACGGAACGTCCCGTTCGCTTCGGTGTGCGTGCGGATTTGGTCGATTGCCGTGCCTCCGCGTTCTTCTAAAAGTTTGAAGGCTTTCTCAATATCCTCTACACGGAAGATGAGGCTGCCCACGCCATCGGGATGTTTCTTCAGGTAGCGTGCCGCGCGCCCGCCTTCACCTACGGGGGTCGAACAGATCACCAAGCAGGCTCCCGCTTGGAAGACAGCGGAGTGTTGCTTGCCTGCCTGAGTGAGCGCTCTCGAGCTTCCGCCAAGCTCAGCGAAGTCTAGGCGTTTGGTGTAAAATTGGCGACTCCGTTCTAGGTCGTGCACGTAATAGTGAAGCGCTTCGAGTCCCAGAATCCCGAGTGGTTCGAGTTGGCTCATTTTTGAAGTTTGAACGCCAAACTAACCTTGGACAAGCCGTGCTCACATCCCCACCACTTCTTGGCAGATCTTGCCGAAAATCTGACTCCCATCTGGCGCCAGCATCTCGATCTGCACGCCATCACCTACACGCAAAAATGGCGTTTTGGGAGCACCGAACTCCAAGATCTCGCGCGTACGGCGCTCCGCCAGGCACGAAACGCCTCGCGCCGGATCGGCGTTTGAAACAGTGCCGCTACCGAGCACGGTGCCCGCGCCAAACGCGCGCGTCTGCGTGATGTGTGCGATGAGATCGAAGAAGGAGAAATGCATTTCGGCCCCCGCGTTCGGATCTCCAACGAGCTTGCCATTCAAGCTCGTGTTGAGTGGGAGGTGAACGCGACCCTCGCGCCAAGCGGGACCGAGCTCATCGGGAGTGACAGCAAACGGAGAAAAAGCGGTCGCAGGTTTTGAAGTGAAAAATCCGAAGCCTTTGGCGAGTTCAGACGGAATCAAGTTTCGCAGCGTAATATCGTTGGCCAAAAGCAGGAGCGCCACGTGCGGTTCGGCGTTTTTCTGCGTGGTGCCGAGCGGGGTGTCGGTGAGGATCACCGCAATTTCAGCTTCGAAATCGAGCCCATCGGCCTCGTCCCTGAGCACCATCGGATCGTGTGGCCCCAGCAGCACGCTGGAGCCCCCTTGGTAAACTAAGGGATCGGTGAGCAGCGTTGCGGGTGGCTCAGCGCCACGGGCCTTGCGTACCAAAAGGACGTGGTTGATGAACGCGGAAGCATCAACCCACTCATAGGCACGTGGCAACGGAGCGCACAGTGCATGGCAATCGAGGATGCTGCCCGATTCAGGATTCTCTTCGAGCTGTCGGCAGAGGTCAGTGAGTTGAGGGCTTGCGACGGTCCAATTGTCGAGTGCAGCCTGGAGCGTTGAGGCAACGCCTGAGGCCTCGCAGTAACGCGTGCCGTCCTTGCTAACAACAATCAGTTGGCCGTCTCGCCCAGCGCGCAGGCTTGCCAGCTTCACGCAAACCCTCGCTCAATCCCCGCGGCCGAGCCGGAGCGTGGCATCGAGCAGCTCGACAAAGGTTTGGGGTCTGAAGGCACGGGCTTCGCTCACCAGCCTCACCACTTGAACCTCGCTCAGCGACCGTTTCACCGCCTCTTCGGGCTCTTCGGAAAGCAGCGAAGGGAGCCTAGCCTGCGGTGGCATCTGAACCTGCGGAGTCGCCGCTTGGGGCCCCGATTCAGGCGGAGGCGTTTTCAGCGGAATTTCACGGGTCTTCGCGGCTTCCGCCAATGCCTCGCTCATCGAGGCCGGCAGCTTGGAGCGCTTCGAAGACGCGGTTGCCTCCTCGGCGTCGACAGGCACGGCCTCACCAACGCCCATGCTCGAGCCGACGTCCGAAAAGTCTGTTTCGAGCGACTCTGACTCCGTGTGCCGCCCTGCTTGACTTGGAGTCTCGCCCGAAATCGGCGCCTCCACAGGTGCCGGTTCCGGCTGGGTCAGATCGGCTTCCAACTCGGCGGAAGAGCCCGCGGCTGCTTCGGAAGCTAGGGGAGGGGCCGAGAGCTTCAGCTCAAGTACTCGCGGTGCTGACGCAGCCGGGATCGATTCGGAGGCCGCGGCTGGCGTTGACTCGGGCACTAGCTCAACAATTTCATCATCGAAGAGTTCAACATCCTCCGCCTCGATCAAATCCGGCGGTGCTTCCAATACCTGCGTTGAAAACGTGGCAGCGGCGGCAACGACGCGTGGCCGGGTGCGATTGGCCTCAATCCGAACCAAAAGCCCTTCTAAGGCTGCAATCTTCTCCTGAACGCTCATACTGACACCCCGTTCGTCCCGACGTGCAGCTGATTCAGCAGCTCACCAAAGGAGAGGCCTTGGGCCACCCAGGCTTCGACCTTGGCCGCCACCTCGGGCGCTACCACCACCAGCTTCACGCTCGTTTCGTCATGGGCGACGGCTACAGCTTTCACGGGGCGCTCAAACAGCTGAAAAAATGCCGACTCCAGCGCCGACCGCGCAATCGCAACGTGGCCCGACCGGAGTGTCATCGACTTCAGCTTGACCACCAGGGCCATGCCCCAGCGCTCCATTTGCAAATCCCCCAAGCCTAAGAGCGCGAGCGCGCCGCCCAGCTGCTCGTTGACGGCTTCTAAATCCAGGAGCAATTTCCTGTCGCCCACACGATCCCGCACCAGATCGGCCGCCTGGTTCCCAAGCCTCTTGCCAAACCCCTCCACAATGTCCGCAGGTGCGCGCTTGAACAACGCATCAAGGGCACTCGTGGGGACCGCGATTGCCGGCACTTTCCCGTCAAGGGTGAGGTTGCCGCGCGCCAGATCGAAGTGAAGGGCTCCTGCGGCATCAAAGGCTGGTTGAGTCATGTTGGGTCTCTCGCAGGGGCAAATTGGGGCTCCACCAGTATAGAGGCGTTGGGCGTCAGACTGTCAAATCTCTCGGGTCGAAGCTATGGAATTTCTGGATGGCGAGCTTTCAGAGCAGGAACAAGCGAGGTCAGGCTCACGCGCTTGGTCTGATGTTAGGTGCGCTCGGGCTCAGCGGTTTGGCTGCTGGAGCCCCGGTAAAACCCAAGCCGCTGCTGCTCGGAGGCCCGCTCGTGGTGGAGCCCTCCAAGTTGCGCATCGATCCGACTCTGCCAACCGGGTCGCCGATTTATAGAAGCTGGCATGCGCGACGCCCGGCGGAGTTTCGTGCTTGTTCCTGGCTGAGGCCGGTCTGTGTGTTGGGCGATGGGGCGGCATTTAGCGAGCGGGCGCCGCGGCTGCTCGCCGAGCTTGAGCAGGCTTATGAACGCATGGTGCTAGCGATGCGACTTCCGCGCCCACTTTCGAAGTCAACGCGTGCAAACGACGAGAGCTTGGATTTGTATGTGAGCAGCGATATCTCTGCGTTTAGCGCGGTGCTTGAAGAGCGGCCGCTTGGGGTCTTCGATGAAGCGAGCATTTTCTGTGAGGCACCACTCGGGATGCGCCCTGCTGAGGCGGCGACCAGCTGCGTCGCCCATGCGATCTCGATGCGGTTGGATGCTGCAGGTACACCCGGTGTCCATGAAGCGTTTGCGGGATATTTGTCGCTGCTCACGCTTGGACCCACGGATGCCACGGTGCAGGCAGTGGATGATTTCCAAGCACGACCTGATCTCGGGCTGTTCAGCGACGCCTCCCTCGGGGCGGCGACTGGGTCGCTCTTGGTCTTCGATTATCTGGAGGCCTATTCTCCCGGAGGGCCAGGCTTAGCAGCAGCTTCGTGGCTAGCGGCGAGTGCTGGCCAGACACCGCTCGCTGCCTGGCGCTTCTTTGATGAACCGGACATCTTTGATGTGCTGCGCCACACCTTCGATGAAGACGACGAACGATTTGCGTCATTTTCCGCCACTTTCGCGCAAAATCGGGCGTTCTTTGGTTCCGGCTCGCGTGTGGGGTCGGGGCGGGGTGCGGCGTTTGCCGGTAGCTTTGGGAAGGTGCGCTTCGATTGGAGCATTCCTGCTTCAAGCTTGCCGCGGCGGGTAGCTAGTGTGCGCCCCCTCGCTCCGAATGGCTCGATTTACGTCTGGTTGGAGCTGGACGCGTGGACCAATAAGGATGTGCTCGGGTTTGAAGCGAAGTGGGAGGAGCCGGCTCCCTTCAAGTGGACACTCTCGAAGATAACCAAGAGCGGCGAAATGGCGGGCAGCGTTGATCTGGTGCTTCAACCCAAAGCCCGCTCCGTGCAGCAGCGCGTTGTGGGGCTCGAAGGCCTGGCGGGCGTGCTCGTGATCGGCACGAATCTTGGCGGAATTCGCAAAGATCAACCGTTCGACCCGGATGTCGGCCCCTTCGAACCGCATGCTTGCACGGTCTATCTCGCTCGGGTTCCCGATTGACACCGACCGACGGCAGGAGCCCAGTCAGCCCTTCTCTGGGACCTGAGCGATATCTTCAAGCAGGTAGAATTGACAGTATTCAAGGCGAAGGATGTATCGGTCGTCTGCCGCATTGGCCGGGCTAAATTCGCAGTAGGCGAGATCCACAAGTGTCGCGGTATCAAAGTCAAAAAATTCGTTAAACAAGAATGTGTCCTCACCACTTAACGCCTCCGCTTCCTCATACTGAGCCGACTGCGGAGTTGTCATTGTTTTCTTCAGGATACATCCTGGCCTCAAGGTTGCGGGCCAGCTCACCATCAGGGGGGAAGCTGCCCCGTGGGCCAATTCCAGGTAGTCGGTTAGGATCGTTTTTCGTAGACTTTTGCACGCTTCCCACACGTCAAATTCGTACAACGGCTCCATCAGTAACCGGTAGTGCTGGTTCCAAACAGCACGACAGCATTCGCGCGCCAGCCTGACGGTTTGCGTCACATCAACTCGAGTAATCATGGCCGGATTCGCTCCAGTCCTGCAGGTGTAGCATCAGCTCGGGTTCCTGATTGACACCGACGCTTCCTAAGAGCTGAAAAAAGCAGCACACTCGCCAAGCCTAACGCTGAAATCGGAGTTCCTTCGCGAGGTCTCAAATTAAGTGACGTTAGCGAACAGCCGCCTTTGGCTGTGAGCGGGTGCTGCGAGGCTTCGTAATCAACGGCAATCGGGAGCGTAGCACTGAGCAGCAGATTGCCGCGCACGTGCAGATTCACGTGCAGGGTCTCGGCGGCTGTTTTGGGATCGGCAGCCACAGCAGCTTGCCACACTCCAGGGCCCAACTCACTGAGTGGTTCCACGAGCGCGCCGGGAGTGACGTTGAGTGAAATGTCCTCAGGTGCGACCCTTAAAATGGCACCCTTGGCGTCTTTGAGGTGCGCAGTCAGCGCTAAGCGAGAGCGCCCTGAAGGTCGAACAAACGAGCTCGAGAAGCTGAACCAACTTTGCTCGCGGCTGGGCGCTAGCGGCGAGGTATCGGCTGGAAAACCCTGTGCCCTCAGCATTTGCTGCGCGTCGAGGATCCCCGGCCCTGCTTGTTGTGCGATGGCGATATTGCCAGTCGGTTGACGTGCCCCGGCGATCAAGAGCGCACGAATTTCGGGTTGGGTGAGTTTTGGGTTCCTCTCAAGCAGCAACGCCACGGCACCGGCGACTAAGGGGGCCGACATCGAGGTACCCGCCGATACAGCGTACCGATCACTTGCCACGAAGCATTCCACTTGCGGATCAGCGCACGCACCAAAACTTCCAAATCCGCTGGCGACGTTCCCGGAGCGAGGATCAGCGTCGCGGGATAACGCCCCGATCAAGGCCAGACCTGGCGCAACAATTTCGGGCTTGAGGTCACCGAAAGCGTTGGGACCGGCCGCACTGAAGCCAGCAATGGAGTCGAGTGGGACCACGGGAAGGCCAAAGATCGAAGTCTCCACGACGCTGCCGCGATAGTCCGTCCAGCTGGTACGGTGCGTCGAAGCGCCGACGGCGATTAAGTCAGGTTGGGCGGCAGGGATGGAGATGGTGCCTTCGCGCTGGGCACTTGGAAAAAGCGCTCCCGGCGTCCCAGCCCCGGGCGACAACTCACCCGAGCTTTCCAGCCAAAGTTGGGCATTCCCATGCCCCACCAAGCGTAGTCCAAACACACTCCCGCTCGGCCACTGGCCGTCCAAGATCACCACCGCTCCACCGGCTTCCGCTCCCTGCGCCAACTCGGGCGCACCCGGTGGAGAGCCTCCCTTCCCGTTCAAGATCGTCACTTCAAGCCCGCCCTTGTTGAACGTCCCCTCCGCGCCTGCCGCAACGGGGGTTATCCACGGCCCGTCGCGATCATCGAGGCCGATCGCAACGTCATCTTCCGGCAAGAAGCTCAACCAAACATAAACGCTGGCACGGGTTATAGGCGTTAAGGTGTGAGGGCTAAGGAGCGGCACGATGCGCGCGGCGTTGCTCGGTACGAAAGCTTCCGTGTGGATCCCAAAGGGTTCCGGGTACAGCTTCGTGACGCCTGAATAGAGGCCACCGCTGTTGCCCGCGGCGACCACGATGCTGCGCCCCGGGAAGTTCGGCCCCACGAGCTTGGCTAGGGCTTCTTCAAGCGCGCTCGATCCATCGTGCGGCCCGAAATCACTCCCCAAACTCAGATTCACAACGGCAGGTTGCCCAAGCTTCGCAGCTTCAGCAAAAATGAAGGAAACAGCCCGTAAAACATCGGCATCGAGCACGCCGCCACTCCCGCTTCGCGTCACCCGAGCGACGATCAAATCGGCCTCTGGCGCGATGCCCACGAATCGCGAATCGGCTGTTCCATTGCCCACGGCCAACGAAGCCACATGCGTCCCGTGGCCGAAGGAGTCCGTGGGATCATTACTGGGATCAGTGTCCGCGAGCAGCGCATCCAGCTCCACGTGGGTGAGCACCGAACAGCTTGCGGATTGCGTGCAGCCGTAGTCGTCCTCTAGGTCGGGCCGGATGCCGCGCGGCGGCGTGGAAAAATCAAGCAAACGTTTCACACGTGTCGAGCCGTCTGCGTGGCGAAGATCGGGATGGCTCAGGTCAACCCCTGAGTCCACGATGCCGACAATCGCGCCTTGGCCCGTCAGGCCAGTATCAGTGCGCGCGGCGCGTGCATGCACAAATCCTTCCAGGTTATCGAGCAGCAGCCTCCTCGGTGGCGCCCATTGCCAGCGCCAATCGGGATGGTTGCGCACCCAAGAGGGCAGTTCGGAGGTCGGCAATTCGAGGCTGCTGAGATCGGGGCTGATGCGCACGAGCCGGCTGCTCGTGAGGCTGGGAGCTCCCTGGTGCGTCACCAACAAGGAAATGACGCCTGGTGCGGCATTTTCAAAAGCTTTCGGCAAAACGCGGCTAGCGGTTTTCGAATCCAAGCCCAACACCAAGCGCCGCAGCGGCAGCTCCGCATGCACCGGAGGCGCCTGAGCGAATGCAGCCAAACCTGCACAAAACAGCATTGCTCGAACGGGCCGACTCATACCGGTGGCACAATATGCTTCTTTTTGGCGTGTGGCACGCGCCTTGGCTGTTCTGAATAGAAACCAAAGCGCGTGATCAGCTCCGTGCGCAAATCCTCAAAGGGCACGATGCGATCCACCACGAGCTCGCTGGCCAGCTTCAGAAGGTCCACGTCCTCTCGGTACTCATCGCGCAGTGCGGCGACATAGCGCTCACGCTCTTCACCCTCGGGCACGGCTTGGATCTTGTTGTAGTAGACAGCATTCACGGCCGCTTGTGGGCCCATCACCGCAATCGAGGCCGACGGCAGCGCCAAGCAGCAATCTGGCTCAAATGCCGGACCACACATCGCGTACAGCCCCGCTCCGTAAGCCTTTCGCACCACGACGCTGATCTTGGGCACGGTGGCTTCGCTGACGGCGGCGATCAGCTTGGCACCCGCCCGAATGATGCCCTGCCGCTCCACCTTCGTGCCAATCATGAAGCCGGGGACATCCGCCAAAAACAACAACGGAAGGTTGAAGGCATCACACAGCCAGATGAAGCGCGCTGCTTTATCGGCACTGTCGACGAACAGGATCCCTCCAAGGTGTTTTGGCTGATTGGCAACAATGCCGACCACACGCCCCGAGATGCGCGCGAAGCCTGTGATGAGCTCTTTGGCAAATCGAGCCTTGATCTCTAGAAAGCTGCCAGCATCGATCAGCGCGTCAATCACCTGTTTCATGTCGAACGGCTTGTTCTCGTCCGCGACAATGATTTCGCTCAACGGCCGGGCGGCTGCATCGGAAGCTGTTGGAAGGCCGAGCGGCGCACTGTTTGCGCAAGAATCTGGGAAATATCCCAGGTAGCGTTGGCAAAAGGCGATCGCTTCCGGCTCACTCTTCACGAGCACGTCGCCGCAGCCTGAAACGGACGTGTGCATTTTGGCACCCCCCATTTCTTCGAGATCCACCTTCTCGCCGATCACCATCTCCGCCATGCGTGGCGATCCGAGATACATGCTGGCATTCCCCTCCACCATCACCACCACGTCGCAAAATGCCGGGATGTAGGCGCCACCTGCTGCGGAGGGACCGAACAACAAACAAATCTGCGGTACGTAGCCGCTCATCTGCACTTGGTTGAAGAAAATCCGTCCGGCTCCGCGACGGCCAGGAAACATCTGCACTTGATCGGTAATGCGCGCCCCCGCCGAATCCACGAGGTACACGAGCGGGCAAGCTTGACGCTCAGCGGACTCCTGGATCCTCAGGATCTTCTCAACCGTGCGTTGGCCCCAGGAGCCGGCTTTTACGGTTGAATCATTGGCCATCACCGCCACCGTGCGGCCTCCCACTCGCCCCAGGCCCGTTATCACGCCATCGGCGGGCAGATCTCCGGCGAGCGCGTTGGCAAGTTCGGCGTCCTCACAGAATGAACCTGGGTCGAGCAAGCGAGCAATTCGCTCCCTGGCAAACAGCTTTCCGCGTTCCGCATTTTGTTCATGGTATTTAGCGGCACCGCCGGTGTGAACGGCCGCAACTACTTCTCGAAGCTCACTTTCACGCATGCTGCACCCAAGGTAGCGCTCCTTCAAAGAGCTTGAAAGCGCGAGCTCGTCGAAAGCAGGCTCTAGCCTTGCTTGAGCAGCTGTTCGATCAAGGTGCGGAGCTCGCTCAAGCGATCCGGTGAGTAGCCGACGAGCACGTCTCTCACCGTTCCACGCCGGTCAATCACGACGACCATCGGAATGGCCAAGGCTTTGTAGGTCTTGGAGGTTTCACCCGATTCGTCGGACGCCAACGGGTACTTCATTCCAAGCTGGAACGCAGTGCGGGTTGATTCTCCGACCGAAGAGCTCGAAATGCCCATCACTTCAAGGCCCTGCGGTCGGAGCTCGGCATGCCAAGCATTCATCGTGGGCACCAGGTACTGGCAAATGCCGCACCAGGGCGCCCAGAATTCAAGCACCACGACCTTGCCGCGCAGCGAACGCAGTGTGTGCTTGGGAGAGCCTTGGATTTCTTCGAGCGGGGCGACTTCAGGGGCCAGCTTGCCGATCAATTCTCCGCGCACGATGTCACTACTACTGGGGCGCGCCGTTAGCTCGGCACGCAGCATGCGACGAGCTCCCTTGCGCTCCAGACCGAGCGCCAGGCTTTCGCCCAGCTGATGTTGCTGCACAGTAGCGATCACTTCTTCGGGGGATGAAATCGCCTTGCCATCAATACTGAGCAAGATGTCCTCTGCAAGCAGACCAGCGCGTTCAGCAGGGGATGAGTTGATCACCGAACGAACCAGCACTCCCGCGAGACCCGGATCTCGACCGGCCAGTTCTAGACCGAGCCAAGGTGGGCCCGAACTCACGCTGCGCGGGGCACCAGCTGCCGCCGTTGGCGCTGGCGTCTCTCGCGGCGGAGGCTCGTTCGAGGCAGTCGACGCAGCAACCGGCGAACCCGTGCTTTCTGGCAATACCGCTGTAGCGCCCGGGGCTTGCCTTCTCGGGCCAGCCAGACAGGCGCCGCACGCGAGGCCACCGACCAACAGGCACCCTCTCAAGAGGTAGCCCCATAGGCGTCTCTTGCTGCACCAGAAGTTATTGGATCCGCTCGGTTGGCTCATGTGTCGGGAGCCTAACGCGTCTACGGGAATGCGGGGAACTCGGCTGGCGTTCCACAAAACGTCAGAACCCGGCGGGGGCCGGGTTCCAAGCTCAGACTAAGTACTAAAACGTAAGCTAAAAAGATAAGAAAAGAACTAAGCCAAGCTCATTAAGTCGGCGACCTGTCGGACCCCGTAGTGAGCTCTCCTCGTTACCAAGAAGAGCTAAGAATAGCCATCCAAAGCAGGGGCTGTGCCAACTTGACAACTACCGCCTAAGTCTTTGAACTTACATCAGGTTCTCAGATGCCAGTGGGGCTGCACCTACATCGGGCGCACGATTGCCGGGCTCTCGAGTCACGAGTGATCGCCAACCCTGCAACTTTTTCAGAGGCCCAGCAAAGGGTCAGGTTTTCTGGCCGGGATAGGGGCCAGAAGAGTTGAGTGTTTCTACAAGCGTGTGAAGAGGTGCGGGAAAACGGCTCCAATGAACTTCAGTTGACAGCTCAGACAGGCTGACCCAAAGTCCGCGCCCCAAACGCGCCCGTAGCTCAGCTGGATAGAGCATCGGACTACGAATCCGAGGGTCGGAAGTTCGAATCTTCCCGGGCGCGCTGCAGTGGCTCCCTCAATAGGGAGTCCCAGCCTTGTGTAGGAATTTCCACTGGCCGTTGTCGAGCTCGGCTTTGAGGTCATCGTCCGGATAGCTGGCGGCGTCGCCGGGAGTGCGATCTCCGACTTCGAGGTACACAACGTCCTCGGTTGTCTCGTTCACGAGCTGGTGCGCATCCCCCGTCCCCGCTTTGAAGCCAGCGCACATGCCAGCGGAGAGTTGGGTGTTGCCTTGGTCCGTTTTCAACGTGGGGCAGCCCTCGAGGATGTAGACAAACTCGTCCTGCTTGGTGTGAGCGTGGCGCAAGGCGGAGATCGCATTGGGTGCAAGCCGCGTCAGATTCACACCGAAATTGCTCAGCTCGAATAAGTTGCCAAGTACGCGCTTTTCTCGGCCATTCACCCGCGAGGCGAAAGGCTCTGGGTAGAATGAGGGTTTAACACGCAGCGGTGCTTCTGACGCGAGGAGGGCAATGGGGGGGAGGGGATTGGGCACGGGAACAACTCCGTTGGTGATGTCGCCTAGGCCGGTTTTTGAGCCATGGCGCGCAGCGTGGCGTGGTAAATAGCCAAGCAGTCGGGGTTCGCTGCAAATTCAGAGTAGCGCTCAATATCGGAGTGCGAAGCGTGGCCCGTGGCGATGTACTTGTCTGCGAGTTGTCGAGTAGAGGCCGACATCATGCGCGCGTGAGCCGAGGACCCCGGCACGATTGCGGCATCATTTTCGAAAGAGACGTGTTGCAGGCCTTGCTCGACGAAAAGCGCAGGCAGACGTGCACCGAAGGCGTAGTCCATTCCGCGTGCTCGGAACATCGTCTCGATGGCATGGTGCACGTTGGTAAACGCAGCCTGCAACTCAGTTGGCCCCGAGAAGGCCCGTGCGGCAGAAAAATCGGGCTCTTCAAGCAAGATACAACCGCCTGGCTTCAGCGCTCGGAAAAGCGCCGCGAGCGCTTCCCCCCACGCGGGCACGTGGATCAGAACGAACCGCGCGTGCACGAGATCAAAGGATGCAGGCGCCAGTGGAGCTGTTCGAATATCTGCTTCCAACACTTCAAGGTTTTCAGGCAATGGCTGGGTGAGAAAGCGAGTGTTCAGATCCAGCGCTGTGACGTGTCCCGACGCTCCTACCGTCTTGCTCAGCCACTTCGCTATCGAGCCAGCGCCCGCTCCCACTTCAAGACACCTAAAGCCGGGTGCAACTCGGAGCGTGCTCAGGCAGCGTTGCGTTGCGGCGTCAAACACGCATTCCAGAGCCTGGAGCCGCGCCAGCTCAGTGTCGTGCTGTGCTTCGTCAAAGATGTACGGCTTCGGAGGTATTGCAGTCATTCAGGGAAGGTGGGCTTCTTCTTCGGCGCAGGTCAACCGGACTGAGCTAGCCCCATGTTGATCGACACCGCTGTCTCCCACGCCAGGCCGTTACAAAGCGTACAAGCTGGGCAAAAGTCCGCGTTTTTCCAGTACTCGGACAATTTCGTAGGCTGCTTCTTCGGGGTCCTGATTCTCGGCTGAAACGCGAATGTCCGGCTCCGCGGGCACTTCATACTCGGGTGCTGGATGCGTCGGGTCGTAGGCTCCGCGACGGTCACGGGTTTCACAAGCTTCCCGCGGTGTTGCCACATGCACTTCCACGAAGCGCTCTGGACCCACGGTGTCGCGGAGTGCTGCGCGATCGCTGCGAAGCGGCGTGGCAAAGGCGAAGATGACCAGGATGCCGGCGTCGGTAGCGCGGCGGGCGAGCTCCGGCGTTTGGAGGGGGCTCCCGCCGTCTGGGCGCGCGCTACGGCTCTGGCCATCTTCGGGGTCGATCACCATGGCGAAGCGGCCTTGATCAAAGAGGCGGCGTTCCAGCGCGTAGGCGACGGCACTTTTACCGGAGCCGGGCAAGCCGGTGAGCCAGATCGTGGCACCCTTCTGGCCGAGGCGTTCGGCGCGCTCAGCTTGGCTGATTTGCGAGTGCGGTTGCTCAATGCCGAGTGCGTCCTTTTCGGCTTTGCTGAGCGGCGGGGGCTCGGCGTCTAAGATCATGCCGGCGGCGACGGTATTGTTAGTGAGTGAGTCAATCAGGATAAAAGCGCCGGTGCTGCGATTCTTAATATAGGCGTCGTAGAAGAGGGGTTTGTGGCAAGAAACAGTGACACGGCCAATGTCGTTCAATTCCAAGTGAGCGGCTGGCTTTTGCTCCAGCGTGTGCTCGAGATCGATGGTGTGTTGAACGCTCCGAACTTCGGCACGCACCAGCTGCGTGGTGTGTTTTAGCAGGTAGCTTTTTTGGCGATCGAGCGGCTTCTCACTCATCCACACCAGCATGGCGTCGAAGCGGGTCGCCATCTTGGGGGCGTTGTCTGGGTGCACCAACATATCGCCGCGGCTGATGTCGATTTCTTCGGCCAGACGCAGAGTAACGCTGCGCGGAGCGTGTGCCGCTTCAATTTCGCCTTCGAAGGTATCGATGCCCGCCACTTTTGTGAGCTTGCGCGAAGGTAACACCAGGATGGGATCACCTTTCTTCACGACGCCCGAAGCAATGGAGGCCGCAAATCCACGATAATTCAGATTCGGCCGGAGTACGCACTGCACCGGATAGCGAAAATCCGAAAGGTTGAGATCGCGATCAAGCGGCAGAGTTTCCAAGAGCAGTAGCAGCGTAGGCCCGCCGTACCAGGGCATATGGGTGCTCGGATGCGCCACGTTTTCGCCGAGCTTGGCGCTGATCGGAACGAACGAGACTTCTGAAAAACGAAGCTGGGCGGTGAAGGTCTTAAACTCTGCGCTGATTTCATCGAAGCGTGCCTGGCTATAAGCCTCCAGATCCATCTTGTTCACGCACACGATCAGGTGCGGGATACCAAGCAGCGAAGCGATGTAGGCGTGGCGCCGCGATTGCTGGAGCACGCCCAGCCGCGCATCAATCAGGATCACAGCGACGTGCGCTGTGGAGGCGCCAGTCGCCATGTTGCGCGTGTATTGAGTGTGGCCGGGTGTATCGGCGATGATGAACTTGCGCTTCTCGGTAGAGAAGTAGCGATAGGCCACGTCGATCGTGATGCCCTGTTCGCGTTCTGCTTTGAGCCCGTCGGTGAAGAAGGAAAAATCGATGTCTTCGCCCGTGCGTTTTGAGGCCTTTTTTACCGCTGAAAGCTGATCTTCGTAGATGCCGTGGGTGTCATGCAACAGGCGCCCAATCAGCGTCGATTTGCCGTCGTCTACCGAGCCCACAGTGACAAAACGCAACAGCTCCTTGTTCTGATGGCGCTCTAGGTAAGCTTCGACGTTGCTCTCGATGAGCTTCTGCTCGTCCACGGCTGCCATGGGTTTAACGGACTGCTGTGCTGTCTGAAGATCTATTGCCACTTGAATGTGCCTTGTTTCGCTAACGGGGGTGGAGCGGGGGTAGGGCGGGGGTAGAGCCGGATCAGAAGTAGCCTTCGCGCTTCTTGGTTTCCATGGAGCCTTCTTCATCGCTATCGATCAGTCGGCCTTGGCGTTCCGAGTATTTGGTGAGCAGCATCTCTCGGATAATTTCGGGAAGCGTGGTCGCCGTCGATGGCAGGGCGCCTGTGAGCGGGTAACAGCCCAGCGTTCGGAAACGAACCATCTCAAGCTTGGGTGTCTCGCCGGGATGGAGCGGCATGCGCTCATCGTCCACCATCAAAAGCGTGCCATCCCGCTCCACAACCGGACGTTTCTCGGCGAAATACAGCGGAACTATCGGGATATTCTCGAGGTGGATGTAGAGCCAAATGTCGAGTTCGGTCCAATTGGAGAGCGGGAAAACGCGAATGCTTTCGCCTTTGGTCAGGCGGCTATTGTAAAGGCTCCAGAGCTCGGGCCGTTGGTTTTTGGGATCCCATTGCCCGTAGCGATCGCGGAAAGAGTAGATGCGCTCCTTCGCGCGGGATTTTTCTTCGTCCCTGCGGGCACCCCCGAAGGCAGCGTCGTAGCCGCCCGCACTCAGGGCTTGGAGTAGCGCGTGCGTCTTCATGACGGTCGTGTACTTTTGGCTGCCGTGTTCGAACGGGTTAATGTTGTCCCGCTTCCCTTCTCGATTGGTATGAACCAAAAGGTCGAGGCCATGTTCGCGACAAAAATCATCGCGGAAGCGGATCATCTCCTTAAACTTCCAGGTGGTGTCGATGTGCAAGAGTGGGAACGGAAGCTTGCCGGGATGAAAGGCCTTGCGCGCCAAATGCACCATCACCGAAGAGTCTTTTCCGATCGAATACAGCATCACAGGCTTTTCGAATTCGGCGGCGACTTCTCGCATGATCTGGATGCTCTCGGCTTCCAACTTGCGGAGATGCGATAGCGACTGGGAGGTCACTTGGGGGTGAGGGGTGCTCACGGTGGCGGGCTGCATCGGCGCGATTTATCACTCATTTCGTCGGAATTGAGGGGATTTGGCTAAGTGCTCGAAATGATTAATAAATGCGTCATGGCGTCGCAGGGAAAGTCTTCCATGAGTGCGCCAGGTCGGCCTCTGACTGACCGGAGACCTAGCGGAGTCGACCTAGCGGAGCCGAAGCGGTTTCGAGCGAGCTTCGTTCAGGCGTGCCAGGTACTCGGCCCGGCGAATATTGAATGCCCCCATGCTCGCCAGGTGATCCGTTAGGAATTGGACCTCAAACAATTCAATGCCTGCGGCGAACAGAGAAGTGACGGCGGCGATCAACGCAACCTTGGAGGCATTGGCCACCGTATGAAACATGCTCTCAGCCGCAAAGGCCGCCCCGCGCTGCACACCATACAGCCCGCCAACCAACGCATCATCTCGCCAAACCTCAAAGCTCTGAGCGTCACCCTGATGGTGCAGCTCCTCGTACGCCTCGATCATGTCGGAGGTAAGCCAAGTACCTTCGGGCCGGTTGGAAGCGCAGGCTCGGATAACCTGGGCGAAGGCGCAATTGGAAGTTACTGCAAAGCCTGACCTTTGGAGCACGCGACGCATGCTGCGAGAAATGCGGAGGTGCGTTGGATCGATAATGGCTCGCGGATCCGGGCTCCACCACATGGGCGGCAAACCTTCATCGTACCAAGGAAAAATCCCGTGGTCGTAAGCTAACCGCAAACGTTCTGGAGTTAAGTCACCACCGATGGCAAGCATCCCGTTTTCGTCGGCCAAGTGCGGATCTGGAAAGCTGGGCCTGCCGCCAGCGCTCAGAAACACAGGGGTTAGCCGCGAGCGCACCATCCACTCCTTCTAGCGTCCAATGGGTGAGAAGGCACCTTCTCAGGTTTTACCTGGGAAACCGGACGTCATCGGCGTTTCGCAGTGCGCCATCGGCGCCGGCGGAATAAACGGTTATTTCTGCTCCCTCGCAGTGGAGCCGAAATCGCTCGCCCCAGGGATCGGCACTTCTGTCCGTGGTTTTCAGATAGCGTTCGTGCATCAACTCGACCACGGTGGGGCAGCCCGATGTTTCTCCGTATTTTTGCCACTCCAAAGCCGCTGCATGAATCGTCTGCGCCGAGTGGCGTGCGCTGGCCGCCTTCTGATCGGTACTCGAGCGCTGCGCCCAAGCAGTCGTCCCGAGGGCCAATACCGCGATCACGCTGGCTCCCAGCCCGGCTTCAAACGACGTCCAACCGCATGCTCGGATGCGGTGCGCAGAAACGACTTTAGCGGAACGAGGACATACAACGAACTGCGACATAGCCGGGGACTCTGACACGCTGGCTTGCTGAGACATTGGGTGCAGGCGCTTCTCAGCAAGCTACGTGCCAGGCTTAGCCGAAGCTTGAACTGGGCGTATGCTGAGGTTTTCTCGCGGGATCTTTGCGTGACTGTGTGTTGCTGGGTCGCTTGGAGACTGCCAGCTTGGCCGAGTTGGCAGTTCGTGCGGAAGGTTGGCTGACAATCTGTCAGTGGCGGGCGCTTGGGTTATGGGAGGCGTGGCTCTAGGGTCAGCAGCATGAGCGAGTGGGACTATGTCGTTATCGGTGGGGGAAGTGGAGGCATGGCCTCGGCGCGCCGCGCGTCCAAATATGGAGCGAAGGTGGCGCTGATCGATCCGGGACCACTCGGAGGGACCTGCGTGAACGTGGGCTGCGTTCCGAAGAAGATCATGTGGAATGCGGCGTCGTGCGCCGAGGAGTTAGCTGACGCTGAAGGCTATGGGTTCGAACTTTCGGTGAGTGGGTTGGATTGGGGGAAGTTAAAGCAGCGCCGGGATGCCTACGTGGCGCGACTGAACGGCATCTACGCCCGGAATCTAGCGAAGGACGGCATAAAAGTGATTGAGGGTTGGGCTAAAGTGCTTGGGCCTCGTGAGGTGCAGGTTGGGGAAGAGGTCCTGCATGCCCGGCACATCTTGGTTGCGACGGGAGGGTATCCGCGAAAACCTGATATTGTTGGCGCGGAGCTTGGACTCACCTCCAATGATTTTTTTGCGTTCACTGAAATTCCGAAACGAATCCTGATCGTGGGTGCGGGATACATTGCAGTTGAGTTGGCCGGGATCTTAAACGCGCTCGGTTCGGAAGTGACGCTCGTGGTGCGCGGAACGGAGCTGCTTCGGAGCTTTGAGCAAATCCTGCGAGAGGTTCTTAAGGCCGAGATGGAAGCGGCCGGCGTCCACATGGTGATGGAATTTGCGCCAAGTGAGTTGAAGGAGAGCCATCACGGCATGTGCTTATCCGGAAGGGTGGGTCGGGCGGCGGAGGCGCGGGAGTTGAGTGCTGATTGTGTGCTATTCGCTGTGGGGAGAGCGCCTGCGACCGGCGGTCTGGGGCTTGTCGAAGCTGGCGTTCAGCTCGACTCGGAAGGGCACATCCTCGTGAACGAGTTTCAAGAGAGCAGCTGCTCCACGCTTCACGCCGTGGGAGATGTCACCGGCAAGGCTACATTAACACCGGTGGCGATTGCGGCCGGGCGTCGTCTGGTGGACCGTCTGTTCGGTGGTCAGGCCGAGGCCAAGCTTGATTTTCGCACCATTCCTAGCGTTGTGTTCTCGCACCCACCGATAGGTACGGTGGGGCTGAGCGAGGAGGCGGCTCGCTGTGAGTTCGGAGAGGACGTCAAGTGCTACCAGTCGAGCTTCACGAACATGTATCATGCGGTGACAGAGCGTCGTAGCCGTACGGCAATGAAGCTAGTCACGGTTGGAGAGAAAGAAAGAGTTGTTGGTGTCCATGTGATTGGGCGTGGCGCCGACGAAATGATTCAGGGGTTTGCGGTGGCCGTGAGGCTTGGCGCTACGAAGTCGGACTTTGACAACACCCTCGCCATCCATCCGACCGCGGCCGAAGAGCTTGTTACGATGAGTTAGCCCGTTTGGCGTTCGAGCGCTCGGGCACGCGTGATGTGGTGCGAGCCGATCAGTGGCGCGAGACAAACCAGGCGCTCACGACGACCATCAACAAGATCACCCCAATGCCGATCAGCGTGCTCGTATCGAGCTTGTTGGGTGTGGGCGGCCTGGCTGCCAGACTTCGAACCGAGCTTTCGGGCCCATCATCCTGACCGTCGACGAGTTCTGGTGGTGGCGGGCGCACAACGGTGCGTTTTTTCTGCTCGGCGGCACGGCGCGTGGCGGACTGCCCCACCGGTTTGGCAGGCGTTACCTTGGTACTCTTTTCAGTCTTCGCGTTCTTGGCTTTAACGAGCTGAGGAGCCGCAAATGTTTTGGCTCTTTGGTCCGCCTTGAGCTGCCGCCGCTGCTGTTCTTTGGCTTCACGCTCTTTGGCCCTTTGAGCGCGCTGCTTTCGTTCCCAGAGCTTTCGCTCTTTGGCAGAAGAAAACTTGGGGGGAGGCGTGGGTTTTGTTTTTGCTGGGGGCCCTAGGCTGTCCCATTCGGCGTCGAGCGGTGAGCTGTCGAGGTCAGCTGGGGAGAGCGGAGCGCGGCTCAATGCGGGCGCCGGAGGCTCGGTGTCCCAGCCTTCGTCCAAGGTGTCGTCGTGCGCAGGCTCCTGGCCGTTCGATGTCATGATGTCCAATCAGGGTAAGCAGCGGGTGCGCCCCATATCAACCTTTTGACACTTCCACCATTCGGTTTTCGTCGTCCGCCGGCCCGGTTGACCCTCCGTGCATTCTGCGGTGCGCAGCTAGGTCGTGGTGAAAATGGGCTATTTTAGCCTGAAATGGCCCGTGTGCTGGGCTCCTTTCGCCGGGGGTGTGGAATGGCCGAGAGCGTGCGCCTAATACTAGCCATGATGAGTGAGAGCGCCCCCGAGACGGAACAGGCCGGGCAATATTTGCCGCCCGGTACGCTTATCGCGGAGCGCTACAGAATTGAGGCGCTCTTGGGGGAAGGTGGGATGGGCGCCGTGTACAGGGCGCAGCACGTTCACATGCAGAAGACCTTTGCCGTCAAGGTGCTGCATCGGCAGATGACGACACTCGAAGAGGCCGTGCGGCGTTTTGAGAGAGAAGCTGTAGCGGCTGGGCGCATTGATCATCCGAACATCGCTTCGGCGACGGATTTTGGTCGCTTGCCGGACGGTTCGTTCTACCTGGTGCTTGAATTCTTGGACGGCCAAACGCTGCGTGCCCTGCTGGCGGAGCGCGGAGCCCTTGCGGTGGAGCGCGCGCTCAGCATCACTCGCCAGGCAGCGCTTGGGCTCGGGGCTGCACATGCGGTGAGCGTGGTGCACCGGGACCTCAAGCCTGACAACATCATGCTCGTTGAACGCGAAGCGGGCGTTGAGCTGGTAAAAGTGCTCGATTTCGGCATCGCTCAGGTCAAAGGCGAAGACGCCAAACAAGCCCCTGTCACGCAATTCGGTGCCATCTTTGGCACGCCCCAATACATGGCGCCGGAGCAAGCTGCTGGCCAAGAAGTGGATCAGCGGGCGGATCTCTACGCGCTCGGGCTCATCCTAGACGAAATGCTCAGAGGCGCGCCAACGTTTCAGGCAAATGATCTGATGGCTCTGCTGAGCAAGCAGCTCGTCGAGGCACCGCCGCCGCTTCCAGTTTCCGTCCCTGAGGCTGTTCAAACACTCGTGGCGCACCTCCTTCAGAAAGATGTGGGAGCACGGGTCCAATCGGCTGAGGAGCTGGTGTCGAGGTTAGACTCTTTGTTGGGGATCCGAGCGCCGCTCGGAAGCGCTGAGCTGGGTCGAGGCAGTGCACACACGGAGTTCTTGGCGCCTCACTCAGCGGGGAGTGGACTGCTTGAGAAAGCGCGGCCCTTCTTAAAGCGAGCACAAGCCACTTGGGGCCGTTTAGCAAGCGTGCTTTACGCGCGCTCTGTGGAGCTGCCCGTACTCGGCTCATTCTTGGAAGGGCCGCATTTTTTCGGGATTTCCAGGGCTCGTACGCTCAGCGCGTTGGTGCTTTTAGTGCTGGTGAGTTCGCTCGTGCTCCTCTTGCGCACAGGGCCTCAGAGCAGCCTGAAGAATCGCAGTGAAGCGTCCGTGACCGCCACCGACGGCGCCTCCGATCCCGATCCCCAAGACGAACCCCCTGCGGACGAACTTCTGGAACCTACGTTAAGAAAGCTGCTGCGTCTGGCTCGCACGGGGGACCAAACGGCGCTCTATGCACTGGAGCTGCGTAAAGACAGCGAGCGCTCACAAGCAGAATGGCTGGCGCTTGCTGAAGGGCGCTTAAAGAAGCACTCGATCGAGAAAGCGTTGGAGGCCATCGACCAAGCGCTTGCTAAAGACTCCAGCTTGAGGCTTAGCCCCAAGCTGCTTTCGGGCCTCCGGGCGCACGTGGATAAGCCGGAATTTGGCGTCAAGATCCTGAACTTTGCGGCCAGCAAACTGAAGAGCGCTGGCGCCGATCTGTTGTTCAACACTTACGCCGCAACGTCGCTCGTGACCGAGGCCACACGGCAAGCCAAGCTGCTGCTATTTTCCGCGGACGTTAAGCAACATTGGTCGGAGGCGCTCAATGTCGCTTTGGCGTTGCGGGCCGCTGATTCGTGCGAAGGTTCCAAGAAGTTGCTGGATCAAGCGATTCAATACGCCGACGAGCGCGCCCTGAAGCCGCTCAAAGACCTAGCCAGTGAGACGGGCTGCGGCGCGAACAAACGCAGCGATTGTTACCCCTGCCTTCGCGATACTGAGAAGCTCAAAGCCGCGATTACTCAGGCCCAGATGAACAAGGCCCCGCGCTATGACGAAGATTGATATTAGGTCCTGAAGGAGGCGATGTGAAAAGAGTTAGCATTTGTGTTCGTAGATCCCCAAAGCTCGCCCTGCGGGTGGCCGCCGGGGTCCTGCTGCTCGGCTTGTTCATGGCGTGCCACCCCGGCCAATCCCAGCCGCCACAGCCTGGGGCGAGAGCAGGCGAGCTTCCCAACCCCAAACCCAACGCGTCCACAGATGCGGTTGTCAATGCCGTGGAGCACGACGAAGCTGAACAGGTCGAAGCGGATGTCGATGCGGCGGAAGCACCCAAGGCGGATCCTCAAGCACCGAGGACCGTTCTGTACACGGTCACGCCGGACGGCTTGAAGGTGGAGGTTTCGGGAGTGCGTTTCTTGGTGAGTGCCACGCCGGAAAAATTGGGTAACGGCTGGGGCGTGAAGCTGAAGTTGAACGCAGAAGTTACGGATTCTGAGGAACACAACTTACTGACACCCGAAGGGGGGCCGATGGCTTTTTCCGCCTTGGTGAAGCGAGGGGAACGAAGCGTCCGAACGGGCGACAAGCGTGTCGGGGACGCCAGCGTGATGCTGGCGGCTGAAGCACCGTTTTCGGGCTCCCGAATTTTCCCTAGCGAGAATGCGCAGGCGTTGCGTGTGGGGGACGAGCTTGAGTTAGAAATCGCGCTTTGGGGACTGGGGGCAGATGCGAAGTCCCGGCGCCCCGTTCGGGATTTTTGCCGTGTTCGGATGGTGGTTGGCAAACACACTCCGGTTCCGCTGGTTCTGCCACCACAAAGTGCTGCACCAGAATAACCTTAATTCCAATGTCTTTAGATAAATCCAATTAATCCAGAAGCGACTGCGGCTAGCGAGGAGGCCCCCTGTGCCAACATGGCGTGAGAGATTCCGAGGTAAAGCTTCCGGGGTTCTGGTGAATGTGGATTGATCCACCCTGGGCGAATGAACTCCGCGCGAGCCGTGAAGACGTTCGCGTACATCGACGCCAATGCGCACAAAGAGAGCCCAGAATCCGGACCCTTTTCGACACTCCACGTTGAATTTATCCATGGCGCTCCGATTCGGGAGGCACTAGTACAATTAGACCACTTGCGACGGTCGGCCCTTTAGAATGGGCTGAGACGTTTAGTAAAATCCCGACACTCGCAGCAGACACCACTTGGCAGGAATTGGGACATGAGTTTACCCCTTCGAACGTTTGCTCTCATTACAGGTTCTGGGCTCACCGTGAGCTTGTTGTCGTTGGCAGTGGGTTGTGCATCCACGGGGCCCGACCGGCCCAATAGGCCGATGGTAGCTGCACAACCCGGCACCGGGGGAGCCAGCAACGGTATGGGCGGGGGCAGTAGTGTGG
>Ga0163146_10002944_pt1 | contig 22252 bp, 9 predicted proteins | sample OliLakLV19MP7G1_FD_148648 | JGI IMG/M metagenome (GOLD analysis project Ga0163146, IMG submission 148648) | Freshwater microbial mat bacterial communities from Lake Vanda, McMurdo Dry Valleys, Antarctica - Oligotrophic Lake LV.19.MP7.G1 | ecosystem: Environmental > Aquatic > Freshwater > Lake >...
AACCATCGCCATCAACATCTGCATAATATATTAAATAAGTGATACCATCATCCACTGTTCCATCACAATCATCATCAATAAAGTTGCAGATTTCAGTTGCACCCGGATTAATTGCTGCATTACCATCATTACAATCTGTATTATTTGTAACAGAACCTATAACAGCAGAACATGAATTTACCGGTGATGCGCCGCTATCTCCATAACCATCAGAATCTGCATCGGTATAATAATCTAAGAAAATTAATCCATTATCAATTCCACCGGCACAATCATCATCAATACCGTTACAAACTTCTGTTGCTGCAGGATTAATTGCTGCGTTACCATCGTTACAATCTGTATTATTTGTAACAGAACCTATAACAGCAGAACATGAATTCACCGGTGATGCGCCGCTATCTCCATAACCATCAGAATCTGCATCAGTATAATAATCAAGGAAGATTAATCCATTATCAATTCCGCCAACACAATCATCATCTAAACCATTACATATTTCTGTTGCACCAGGATTAATTGCTGCGTTACCATCGTTACAATCTGTTGCATTTGCAACATATCCTACTGGCATTGTACAGGAAGCTAATGTTACAAACAGATTTCCATAAGTATCACCATCGGCATCTGCATACCAGGTAGGCTGACCTGTAATTCCGGGATCTGCATCATCAGTTAATCCGTCGCAATCATTATCAAGGCCATCGCAAACTTCTGTTGCAGCAGGATTGATCGCTGCATTTGCATCGTTACAATCTGTGCTGTTCGCAACATAACCGCCCGGTGGTGAACAGGCAAGCGTTGAACTTCCTACATCGCCATAAGTATCACCATCTGTATCTGCATAAAAAGTAATAAGTACACCTTCATCAATTCCGCCAACGCAATTATCATCTATACCATTACATACTTCTGTTGCACCCGGATTTATAGCGGAATTACCATCATTACAATCCGTAGCGTCTGCAACAAATCCTCCCGGAGCACCTGTACAACTAACTGAAGTAGATGCAACATCACCATAGGAATCGCCATCGGTATCAGCATAATAAGTTACGTTTGCATTTACTGTGACTGCCGAAGTAGAAGCAAGAGTTGAACAACCCGTTGCAACATTAGTAACAGTTACAGTATAAATACCGGACGAAGCAACTACCGCAGAAGCAACAGACGTATTCTGTGTACCGGCGGTAAATGCATTAGGCCCTGCCCATGAATAACCTACGGAAGAAGGTAAGAATGAAATACACTGTCCTGCTGTTAAACTTGCAGTAAGATTAGAGTATTGAATTGCACTGGAAGAGCTGAATTGAATTCCAACAGTAGCATTAATTCCACTGTCGTAAGTAGCACTTCCGAAAATTACATCACTATACACAAAATGTATTGCACCGGTAACAACATCCAATTGCATCTGGAAAGTTATTGCACCTGTTATAAAAGCATCATGTGCAGAATTTGTATACTGTATTATATGTTTTGATCCTATAGTTTGTTGCGTAATAGTAGCACCCATCTGAATATCAAGATCGTCCCAATATGGATATAACAATATATTTCCTGCAGTATTTGCTGTTGATGGCAATGCTGCATTAATATGCGTTATTTCTCCGGCTGCAGAACCAAAAGCCATGGCACCATTATTACCAATTCTTGCGGTAGTGTAAACTACGCCATTAAAACTAAACGACGGGATTGTGATATTGTGTTCTGAATCATCCGCTAAAATTCCAACACTGGTTCCTGTTACACTAATATCAATAAATGTTTCCGATCCTGCAGGATTCATTACATAACCCACCGGATTATTTGAAGAGGTGAGTGTAATTGCAGCGCCTTCGCAAAGTGATAAAGGAGAAGCGTTTGCAATAACTCCTGTAGGTTTTGGATTAACAACTACCACTGTGTTTGCCGGAGTTGATGTACAACCACCTACAGACGAAGTAAATGTGTATGTTCCTGCATTCCCAAGAATTGCTGATGCAATAGAAGGATCTTCAGAAGCGGAACCATAAGCCAATGGACCCGTCCAGGCAAAAGTTGTTCCTATATCTGTGGTTCCTAAAAGGTTTATGGCAGTTCCTTCGCACACAGGGCTATTACTTGAAGCAGAAGCCGTTGGAGTTGGATTTACAGTTAGGGTTAATTCGTTTGAATAACCGGTTACAGGACCTGTATTACACGTTACATTTAACCTGTAATAATAGGTTCCGATAGCAAGTGCGCCTGTGGTATAATTTGCGGTAGTTGCACCTGTTCCACCTGAAACGTTGGCAAAACCCACACCGCCACCGGTTGAAGAAATCTCCCACTGATAGGTGATTCCGGCACCTGCTGTAGCACCGGTTGAAATCATATTATAGGTTAATCCTGCACAGGCAGTTGCTGTAGAAGGCGTTATTGTACCACCAACTGCAGCAGCGCAAGTTGGTCCTAAAAATGCATCAGCACCTAAATCTGTAGGCGATAATGTAGATCGGGTTTGACCATCAAAATCATCGATAACAGTAGCTATTAATGTTCCGCTAAAATCTACAGGGGAAATATTACTTACATGCAGGTCAACAGTAGTTGAAGTTCCTGTTGGTGTCAGATATAATGGATCACTGCTAATACTATTAATATCCTGTCCGTTAGCAGCAGACCATGTTGCAAGACTTGCATAATCAACTGCATTATATAATCCTAAAACGCCTCCAGTATTCGGAGCATACAGATCATTATAATTAGAAGAAAGTCCGGTTGGATTTACACCTGTTCCGCCCAAACGTATGGCATAATGTTTTCCTGTTCCTGCGCCGTTTGCTCGCGCGTTTACAAGAATATTATTTCTATAATTTCTGGTGTTTGTTGTAATAGAACTTTGTAAAGCAAATGTATTATTTGTTCCGGAAACTGAAGTTCCACCAATGTAAATACTATTATGGTAAAAATTATCTGTTCCGGCAACTATTTCTGCAATACCATTAATAATACAACCAGTAGATATGGAAGTTCCGGTTGCATCAATTCCCAAACGAATCATATTATTTTGGTAGGTAGTAGTTCCTCCATTAATATTGATACCATTGATTGTAGCAGTTGCACTTGCTACTGACAGGGAATGAATATTATTTCTTGAAACAGTATTCGCTCCGGTTGTACCTGTATATTGAATACCGGTTACAACTGTAGCTGCTGTTGTATTTGTGTTGGATAAACTGAAAATTGTATTTTGAGAAACTGTGTGGTTTGCAGAACTTGCATTCATACAAATACCCATCATTGATGCGGCAGTTGCTGTACCAGTTCCACCTGCTACAGTCATATTTCTGATTGTATTGCTAGTAGCCGTGCAAGCTGGTGCGCTATTAAAAATACCGCAGACAATAGTACCTGTTGCTGTAGAGGTTGAGTTGATTGAATTTGATACAGTTCCTCCAATGGTATTTGAGTTACAAGTCCAGGTTACACCGGAGCTGGTAAAACACCTGATACCATAAATATTGCTCGCACCTGTACTTGAATTAGATGCTGTAATACCGCCGATATTATTATTATTTGTTGTCCAGTTGCTTGAACCGAAATTAAACATGGCTATTACATCAGACGCGCTTGTAGAAGAGGAAGTAAACGTTATGCTTCCAGTTGCAGACATACTTCCGATAGTATTGCCAGTTACGTCACCTATATTAGTTAAACCAGCGGAAACATAAATGCCTCTAAAAGGAGCAGATGAACTTGTTCCACTTACAGCTCCTGACATTGCAATACCTGCAATAGTATTGCCTTGAACGCTAGAAGTTGTTGTTGTTCCAACACTTAAAAAAATTGGAATAAACACTGAAGAAGCAATACCTACAAAACTGTAAGTACCTGTTCCCGATGAATTTGCAAATCCTATAGTATTACCTGTTATTTGATAACCATTACCACTGCTATTATTTATACTTATTGCTCGGTGTGTTGCGCCTGTAGTTTGTGTTCTTGTAGCTGATTGATAAAATTTATTATTTGAAATTGTGGTACTCACTGAACCGGTGTTCAAATCAATAGCTGCTGAGGCAAGCGTTGCACTAAAATAATCGAATATATTATTATTTGTAATTACATTGCCGCTATTTGCTGTGCCGGGATCTGTATTTGAGGTTCCGCTGAAATAAACACATTTTGAAGGGAGATTTACGCCTGCCGGTCCGATATCGCAAAATGAAACTGTATTATTATCATTTCCTGTTGTAACTGCAGCAGACCCGAACCAGATATTTCCGCCGTTAGTTGCAAGAGCCATTGTAGCAGAACCTAAAATTGAACATCTCGTAATTGTATTCGAAGTAGCATCTGTTTGGAAACGAATTGTGCTAGTACCCGAAACGATGCTCGTACTGGTATTTGATATTGTCAAGGAATTACTTCCTGTATTTAAACCATCAATAGTTACATTATCAGCACCATTAATATCAATTAATGGCAAAGCCAGGCTACCGGAAATTGTTCGTGCAGCGCCGCCTTTTGGTTGAATTGAAATGGAAGTATAGGAAGCAGCACCGGCACCTGAACCGTTTAATACTGCAGTTGCAATTTCTGTTGTATTTCCCCAGATCCTTACACTAATAGTTCCTGTATGTGTTCCGGCATTAACAGCTGCAAAAGCTGCTGTTAAAGTTGCGTAGGAGGCGAGTGCAGTTCCGCCTGTTGCGGTTACTTCCACATTGTTTGATGAAGCAACTGTGTAGGTAAACACAGTAGCCAAACCCGAATTACTGGTTGGAGTTCCACAGGCACAAGGTGTACCGGGGCCATTTGCGAATATTTCGAAACCACCACCACTATGCCAGCCGCTTACTATATATTTTACTACAGTTCCTGCAGGTTGAACAGGAATTGTTGCAGTTGCAACATCCACGCCTGAAAAAGAACAATTGTAAGATCCAACCACAACCTGTGTAGTACCTGATCCTGTTCCAAAAGCTCCGGAAGGTGTTGAACCATCCGTGGTATAATAGAGTCTAATTTGATTGGTGAAACCAACAAACTCCACTTTCCATGCAATAGCTACAGAAGCAGCATTGTTAGGAGTAGTGGTACTCATATAATTGGGCCCACAACCGGGATTATTGGTTGTTTGCTCATGGTAAACATAATTGGCCTCCGCTAACAGATTTTGAGTAACACTTGTAAGTGCAATCATAAAAACGATAGAAACAATTCTTGCATAGCCGGATAGCTTTGCGATAAATAGGTGTAGGTTTCTCATAAATTAGTACAAATTTTAAAGTTAATGTGGATCGAGAACCATGCAGCCGGTGATATTTGCAGTTTGTGTGTGAAAGAGGAATATCACAGGCAAAGAGATTGTACCAAGTGGACGATTCGCAATTATAAAGCTATCAAAAGTAGGAGGCCTTTAATTCTTAAACAAGTAAAACATTGTATTTTTTTGATTTAGGGTTGGAAGTGTTTTTATTAATGATTTCGTTTTGTATAATTGATTGATAATTAAGTAATTGCGCAAATTGCCGTAAAGTCCTATTTCCTTACTTTTTACAATTTGGGGGCAATAAAAACGGAAAGGCAGTTTTTGTCAGGTAAAAAAATTGTCCATTCGGACTGCACCCATAACAAAAAGGTTTAAATAAATATTGTAAATTTGATGTAATCACACACAATCTAAGAGGAGAGTAATTATGCCGATAGTATATCAATTGGTAAAAACGCTGACCCCATCAGAACTTGAGCAAATTTCCCGTTTGCCATTTCAGGAGCGGGAAAGGGCGGTATTTGAAAAAATACGGCTGTTAAATAATGCTGTTTTTCCATCTTCCACCGTTTGTAAAAATTTAAAGATACAGGCTTCGCATTTAGACAAAATAAATTCCCACCTCTTAAAAAAAATACTTAAAAATTTAAGCGGAACAAATATTTACGACCAGATAAATTATTTTGACAGTAAAAACGGTTTGTCCAATGCATCGGAAAGACTATTAAAACAATATGAACAGAAAAAAATAATTCCATCGGGGAAGCGGAATGAAAAATATATATTTTATAAATTTTGTTTTGAATGGTTACTCAGCAGTTCCACAAGTGCACAGGCAGATAAAAATGTGGAATATTATGCCGAACGAATATTAGAGAATTGTACAAAAATAAATTACCGGGAAAATGTATTATTAATTCGCAGTATTTTATTGCGCAAGGAGATCAACGATTCAGGATTAAAGGCTGTATTTACCGATCCTCAAAAACAAAATTTATTATTTAACAAGTTGTTTGAGCTTATTCAAGAATCGGAAACACAACATTTACCTGTTTGTATTTATAAAACAAAACTCAACGCGGTAGTATTAAATAATATGATACATCGTTTTGCGGAAAGCAGAAAATACTTATCAGAGATCAACGATTTGATTACTGCGCACAAGGGTGATTTTAATGAAAATGACCATCTAATTGTAAAGTGGCATTATGCACAGATCTTATATTATTCCAGCGAATTCGACGAAAGTTTTAAGATTTATATAAAATTATATGGTAAAATAAATAAAACAGATAACGCAAAATGGTATATCTATACAGCTGAATATTTTCAGGTATGCCTGATTACCAAAAACTATACTATTGCAAAGGAAATTTGTTTAACATTTTTTGCTAAATTTTTTGACGACAAGAACGGAAGATTCTATTTATCATCCATCATTCAATATGTAAAATATTTATTACACACCGAACAATATGAAGAAGCTAAAAATAAACTTGCTGCACTGCATAAAAATATGAAAAAAGCTGCCTCTCTGCAATTTCAATTAGCATTAAGAGAGCTCACCGTGGCATATCATTATCTTACAGGAAATTATCCGGAAGCATTATTAATGGCAGAAAAGAATCTTAAATTCATGCGCACAAAAAAAATACATCTTTCCATTCCGGAATATACATTCCACAGTCGCCTCATAAAATCAATCCTTAAACAAAAACTCAAAAACACTTCCCTTGATGATGAAAATAAATTAATGTTCGACGCCATGCAACGTGGAACCATGGCGCAGTATGGGGGGCTTTTGAAAAGATTGTCAGCGTGAGTGATGAGTGATGAGTGATGAGTAATGAGTAATGAGTGATGAGTAATGAGTGATGAGTGATGAGTGATGAGTGATGAGAGATGAGTAATGAGTAATGAGTGATGAGTGATGAGTAATGAGTGATGAGTAATGAGTGATGAGTAATGAGTGATGAGTAATGAGTGATGAGTAATGAGTGATGAGTAATGAGTGATGAGTAATGAGTAATGAGTGATGAGTGATGAGTGATGAGTGATGAGTGATGAGTGATGAGTGATGAGTGATGAGTAATGAGTGATGAGTGATGAGTGATGAGTGATGAGTAATGAGTAATGAGTGCATCCATGAAAGCGAAAGACTTAAGATTTCATCCTTAGTGAACCAAACTCATTACTCATTGTAAAAAAACCGAAAGCTAATCTCCTTCGGTTTTTTAATTGCTTTAAAATAATATTACTAATCTAAAATAACAGTAGAATTATATTCCACTTCGTTTACTGCAATTTTAATAAAATACATTCCGCTTAATTCATTTAATTGAATATTATATTCTGCCATTCCATTAATTATGGAAGTTGAATTTTGATATACTTGTGCTCCCAATAAATTATAAATTCTGATATCGGCATCTGTATTAATGGATTGGTCTGCAGAAAACAAAATATTAAATTCTCCATTCGAAGGATTTGGATAAACATTTAAAGTATTTTTTGTTTCACCAATCCTTCCACAGGAATTAATTACGGTAAGTGTAGTGGTGTTTCTCGCACATCCTTCTGCACTGGTAACCTCACAATAATAATTACCTGTTTCAAGTGGTAAATATGTATAAGAAGTTGCCGCTATAGGCAAACCTTCCAAATACCATTGATAGGTATAGGTTGCATTATAACTCGCTTTTAATTTTACAACTCCGAAACAGAGATCCAATCCGTTTGGTGCAGAAATATTTGCCAAAGGAGAGGCTAATACTGCTACAGATTGCACGGCAGACGTTGCAGAGCAGTCGCCAAGCATTACTGTTACAGAATAATATCCGGGTTTGTTTGTGTTATAATTATTGGAAGTGGCACCGGAAATTATAGTTCCGTTTTTATACCATTGATAAGAATCGTAAGAACCTTCAATGGATAAGTTAACTGCATCCGGTTTGCATAAATTAATAATACCGGAGGGAGAAATTGTAGGTGCATTGAGCACAACATCATCAATATTACCATCACAATTATTATCCACGCCATCACATATTTCAGTTGCGGCAGAATTTATAGTAACATCATTGTCATTACAATCGGTTATTGCACCAAATCCGTCACCATCATTATCCTGTTCCACAACAATATTGTCAACTGCAAAACTAGGTCGTGAACCGGCGCCGGTTTGGTCGTGATTTATCCAACGTATTTGTACTTCAGGTTGATTATTGCAGGAAGCAGGCAATACAATACTTCTGTTCTCGAGATTTTGCGGAGTGGTAACACCACTTGTTGTTTGTATTATTGTTCCACTTACATATTCAACTCCTGCCAGCGTAGTGAATGCGCCGGTATTTCCAATTCGGTATTGCAGTACCGATTCATTTATTCTGGTATTGGAACCGCCATCATAAGGATTGCGGATCACCATAATACTATAAGAAAGTGTGATATTATTGCTTCCGGAGGTATTAATAGCCATTGCAATTCCCGGGTTAGTGGAACCTGAGGATAATAACCCTATTTTGCCGTTGTAATTATGAATACCTCCTGCATTAGAGGATGCGCTGGAATTTGCCGTAAGTGTGTGATCAGCGGTTGGACCCGTTGTTACAATAGACGTTGTTGCCGCTGAACTCACCTTCCAACCTTGTAAACCTGCCGGGTAGACTGTGGAAGTATGCAAAAGGGCGGTGAAGTCCTGCGTAAATGGAATAACCTGCGGAACCGGATTCGTTTGAGCGAAACCAAAGGTTGCAAGGAATAAGATTATTGTAAATAAGGAAATGGACAATCGGGTGTTGTAATAAATTTTCATACGTATGGTTTAAGTTTGGTAGACTAAGTGTAAAAGTGCCCAGTAAAGATAATGCATTTATAATTTTGATATTAACGAATTGTTAATAAAATGCAGACCTTAGAATTGCCTATGCATTGCCTGCATAACGGAATTCGGCAGCGGTTGATACCCATATTAATTTAAAAATGTTAATCCACTTACTATCAATATTATATTAGCGAGACGCTATTGAGGCAAATTATAGTTTGACAAAACCATGAATAACTAAAATTAAAAAAGGCATGCAGAATATATCTGCATGCCTTTTAATAGTATTTAATTTATCAATTATTTATTGATAACAATTTGTTTGTTGTACTCATTGCCACCTGCAATAACTTTTACAAGGTATAATCCGGCTGTTGCATTTTGCAAATTAACAGCAGCATTCAAATTACCATTCGTAAGCGTTGTATTATTTGAATAAACAACATCGCCAATCATATTTACAATAATGATATCAGCAGTGGTTACTGTAGCAGATAAATTCATATTCACATTAAATTCACCGGATGTTGGATTTGGATAAACTTCAAAACCAGACATTTCTGTTTCAGATAAACGACAAACATTAATTACTGTTGCAATATCTGTAATGCGGTTACAATTATCACTTGATGTAATTGAACAACGGTAATCACCGGCTTCAGTAGGGAATATTCTCCATGATGTAGCGCCGTCGCCAACATATTCGACACCGTTTTTATACCATTGATAAGTATTTGTTTCAAGGTAACCCACTTTAACTATAATATTAGTACCCGGCGTTGGAGAACAAAGATTTAAACCGTTTGGATAATAAATATTTGCATTAGGATTTAATCCGATATTTAATTCGGTATAAGGAGAATAAACAGAACAACCATTTGACTGTGTAACAAGTACATTGTAATATGCAGGTTTAGTTGTTGCATAAGAAGTAGTGGTAGCACCTGTTAAAGGGTTATCATTTTTATACCACTGATAAGTACATCCAATGCAAGCAGTAGTGGTGAAAGTAACAGGATCGCCTTTACAAGTAACTGCAACACCTGTAGGAGAAATTGTAGCCGGTGCATTGGAACATACTGTTCCACTTACTGAACCATTATAATTTCTTTCCTGTCCGTTTACGTTACCTGCATTCCATCCATAAATACGAAAAATAACAGCAGTTGTGGAGCTGAAATCAGTCATATTCCAGATAAATGTAGTTCCGGCACCGCATGAACCACTTGGCACACTTAGGTCTAACCCATTGTTGATCCAGGTAATACCACCGTCGATACTATATGCATAACGCATTCTTGTAGGACCCTGAGGGTTACGTCCAAGATCGAATTGCATTTGCGTAAAGTTCATAGTGTATCCTGCACTTGGTGTTAAGGTCAATTGTATGGCAGAAAATGCTGTGGAAAATGCTGCTGTTGAGGTGCTCCAGGTATCCGTGCTGTATCCTGTTCCACAGGCGTTAATTTCAACTACCCCATTTACAGGCGTAAGGTCTGAGGCAGTAACTCCAACTGCTGTAGATCCTGGTGCTCCGGATTCGTCGTTGTTGAATGTGTAAATTGTTTGCGCTGATAAACTCTGGACAGAGATCAGACATAACAGCAAAAATGCTGCTTTAATTGTGTGCAGTTTTTTGATTAAATTTGGTTTGTTTAGGATTAGGAATTAGAAAAATAAAAGGCAAAGCTATATGTCAAGAAATGAATATGCAAAATATTTTTTGTTGCAATTTTTGTTTAAATATCAATTAAACAAAAAATATAGCGTTATATTTATATAAATAGCAAATAAACGATACATAAATTAAGTAGAATGTAAATAATAGTAAGGTTAATTTGTTTTAAGGCTTAGATTTAAACAATTTTTAATATTGCAATCTTGTAACGAGTTTGGGCGTTACAACTCTTATTTTTGCAGTTACTTTACTTACATGTCTATAAAAGTTGAGCATATTACCAAACTCTACGGAGAACAAAAAGCTGTTAACGACATTTCCTTTGATGTTGAGGCAGGGGAGATTGTTGGTTTTTTAGGCCCGAATGGTGCCGGCAAAAGCACTACTATGAAGATACTTACCTGTTTTATTCCCCAAACCGGTGGTAAAGCGAGTGTTTGCGGATTTGATACAGAAAAACAGTCGATGGATGTAAGAAAAAACATCGGATATCTGCCGGAACACAATCCTCTATATCCTGAAATGTATGTAAAAGAATACCTTGAATTCGCAGCGCGTTTGCACAATATGAAAAGTCCCCAAAAACGTATTGATGAGATGATTGCGATGACCGGATTGACCGTGGAAAGAAAAAAGAAAATAGGGCAATTGAGCAAGGGATATCGCCAGCGTGTAGGTTTAGCGCAGGCGATGTTGCACGATCCAAAAGTATTGATCATGGACGAACCAACATCCGGACTTGATCCTAATCAATTGGCAGAGATAAGAAGTCTGATTAAAAATATAGGAAAAGAAAAAACGGTAATTTTATCTACGCATATTATGCAGGAAGTGCAAGCTATCTGCAGCCGTGTTATCATCATCAACAAGGGAAAAATTGTAGCGGACGACACTGTGGAAGGGTTAAAATCGCAGCAAAAGGGATTCACCATTGTGGATGTTGAATTTAAAGAACGCATTGATACAACATTATTATCCGGGATAAGCGGCATTGAGAAAGTAACAGGCGAAAATAAATTGACCATAGAATATTCCGGCAAGGAAGATATTCGGGAGATCCTTTTCCGTTTTGCGGTGGAAAATAAATACACTTTGTTAAACCTGAACATTGAAAAACAGAGTTTGGAAGATGTGTTCCAGCAAGTTACCGGAAAATAAGATTTGTTTTACCTGTAATGGATCCCAAAAATACAATTGTAAATTATCAGTTGTCAATATTTGAAAACACATATTCTTAAATATTATCTTTTATGTATTTCAGCATTCTATTTTGCGCATCCTGTTTATGCGCAGGAATTTCCGCAATTATATTTTGAAAATATAACCACTTCCAATGGATTGAGTGACAATATGATCACTTGTATTTATGAGGACAGAAATGGATTTCTATGGATAGGCACCGCAAATGGTTTAAATAAATATGACGGACTTCTGTTTCAAACATTTTATTCCATTGAGGGAAATAAAAATTCGTTATCGGGAAATGTTATTGTCGACATTTTAGAAGACAGTGAGGGCATATTTTGGATAGCAACAAGGGATGGAGGATTAACGAGATATGATCCTTCTGCAACAAAAGATAAACAATTTCTGCAATTCAGAAACGACCCGGCAGAAACCACTTCCATCGTTTCTAATCGCGTGATAGCCGTGGAAGAATTAAATAAGGACTACATACTTTTTAGTTCTGAAAACGCTTCGGTAGGATTTATTCATAAAAATACTTTCGAAATATCTTATTCCTGTAAGGCAGATACTACCAAATCTATAATTGATCCGAAGGGGGGAATACCAAAACCGGATTCCTTTACCTGGGTTCACCATTTCAATGTACAGGGAGAGAACATGTATATTTCAAAATTATCGCCCGGCGCAGTGTATGTTTTTAATAAAAATGGGGAATTACCAAAAAAACAAAATTTCAAAACCGCACCTGCCAGCATACAGCATTTTGAGGTGGATGGCGACTCCATTTGGCTGGCAACTTGGGCAAAGGGTTTATATGTTCAACCAAATCCGTTATATGTAAAACCAGGTGTAGAAGTAACCACTCAAAAAGTGATGGAAACCGAATCGGAAGTTACTTATGTTTTATCTTTTGATGAAGATATTTTATTGGTGGGCACCCGACAATCGGGATTGTATCTTACCGATAAACACCGGTTTTCTTCCATTCAGTATAAACATAAAAGAGATGATAATTTCAGCATTGCTTCCAACAGAATAACCTGTATTTATAAAAGTAAAAATGGAATTCTATGGATAGGTACAAGTGCCGGTTTGAGTAAATACAATCCAATGCAATGGCAATTTAAAAGGTATCAGATCAGCAACGATTTTGAAAAAGATATTAATCATTTCTCCACCTTTGCATACAATCCGGAAAAGCTGGGAATTTGCACTTCAAATGGAATTTATGCTTTTTCAATCCCGGATAAACAATGTAAACTGATCACATTTCAATATCGCAACAATACATTGCGGACAACCTCTGCAAAAAAATTAAATGCGGAACAATATTATCTCAACACCGAATCAAGTACTTTTATTTACACCCCTAAAAATGAAAACATACAATTGTTTAATCCCGAATATTTTTATTCCTCGGCTACAGGAGAAAAATATAAACTTGATGCATATCTGAAAAGATACCAGACTTACGATGTTTTATTTGATACCATAGAAGACAATCCCCTTCATTTATTCAGAACCATCGGTTCAGGCATTGGTGTATATGACGTTAAAAATTCTGTGTACAGAGATTTTTACAAAGTTAATGAGCCGAATGCGCTTTCTAATAATTTTGTGCGCGTTGTTTATCGCGACTCCGAAAAAAATATTTGGGTAGGCACTTCAGAAGGATTGAACAAATGGAATAAAAGTATTGAACTCAAACATGATTTCGAAATATTCCTGCATCTTGGTAACGACAGCAATACTATCTCCAATAATTCGGTGAGTGGTATTTTTGAGGATGAATATAAACATCTCTGGATCACTACCGGCAACGGAATAAATGAATACGACGGAAATAAATTCACTTATTATTCTCCGGATAAGTCGCAAAGCTTTCCTATGTATGGATTGTATGTAGATGAAAACAAAAATTTCTGGTCGGCAGTTCGCGGAGGTTTTGAAGTATTTGATCCGCGAAACAAAAAATTCCGTTTTGTTCCTTTGCTCAACAGTGATTGGTTGCTAAAAAACCCCGTGCAATTATTTCAGATGGAGGGAGGTGACTGGTTTTATGGTGCAGGAAATTATCTGATACAATTTGATCCGGAATCTTACCGGTTTGAAACGAGTTTCCCCCAAATCTACCTGAGCGAATTTTCAATTTTTGATGATCCAATTTTTAACACGACGGCGTTTAATGACCTGACATTTAGCCATAAAGAAAATTTTATTACTATTAGATTTTCCTGTTTGCAATTATCGCAACCATCAACTGTAAAATATCAATATCATCTGGAGGGATTAAATAATGAGTGGATTGAAACCGGCAATTCGGGTGAAATCAGGTTCACCAGTTTGCCTCCGGGTAAGTATAAATTATTATTGAAAGTTACAAATCCGCAAGGCGATTGGAGTCCTGAAAATCTGCTCGTCGAATTCGTTATTAAACATCCTTATTGGCAACAATGGTGGTTTTATTTATTGTGTATTTTAAGCGGGATATCGTTAATTTATATTATTATTAAGTATCGGGAAAATCAATTTTTAAAATTACAGAATGTCCGCAATAATATTGCAAACGACCTTCACGATGATGTTGGCAGCGCGTTGAGCACGATCAATTTATACAGTGAAGTTGCAAAAATGAAATCAAACACTGAAAATGAAGATCTGAAGAACATGTTAAATAAAATTTCTGATACCAGCATCGAAATGCAGGATAATATGAATCATATCGTATGGTCGCTTCAACCCCGAAACGATAATTTTGAACAAATGACCTTACGCATGAAATCGTTTGCAATAGAAAATTTACTAATAAAAAACATAAAAACAGATTTTATTGTGGATGAAAAATTAACCGGTATTAAATTAACACCCGACAAACGACATGAATTTTTTCTTATATTTAAAGAGGCGATAAATAATATCGTAAAATATGCAAATTGTTCCGAAGTTAAAATTCATTTATACAGAAATAAAAATAAGGTCGTTATGGAGATCGCAGATAACGGAGTCGGATTTGATATGAATACAAATTATTCTGGAAACGGATTGCATAGCATGCAGGACCGTTCGCGAAAACTAAAAGGCAAATTCAAAATCATCTCCGAAATTGGCAAAGGCACTAAGATCAACTTAATATTTGAAATATAGTTTACCTGCTATATTTTGCAGGTGCTCCGAATAATTTATTCCGTAATTTTGTTTTTTAGTTTATATGGATATTCGCGTTACACTTTTTGACGACAATGCCACCCGCCGCGATGGGGTTAAATTATTGCTGGATAATTCACCAGGGTTTATTTGCGCCGGAGTGTTTGAAGATTGTTCCAATTTGGTGGAGGATATTTTGCGCAGCGAACCAAATGTTATTTTAATGGATATCGACATGCCGGGCATAAATGGCATAGATGCTGTTAAAATAATTAAAGACCAATTTCCTGAATTACCGGTAATGATGCAAACCGTTTTCGATCACGACGAAAAGGTTTTTCAAAGCATATTAGCCGGCGCAACAGGATATTTACTTAAAAAAACAGCTCCTATAAAATTACTGGAAGCAATAAAAGAAATTTATGAGGGCGGCGCTCCAATGACACCCGAAATTGCTCTCAAAGTGCTTTCTTTTTTTAAAGTAAAAGAAGAAAAAAAAATATCAACGGAAAATTTACTCTCCGTAAAAGAAAAAGAAATTCTTACACATTTGGTTGATGGGCTTAGTTATAAAATGGTAGCCGATAAACAAAAGATCAGCTACCACACCGTAAATTTTCATATCCGAAATATCTACAAAAAACTGCACGTAAACAGCGTCAGCGAAGCCGTTGCAAAAGCCCTGAAAGAAAGAATTGTTTAATTGATAATTGACAATTAACCAAGACGGCCAGTCACATTTAATGCAGTCGCTGATGTTTTTAATCTTAGAAATTAATTTCCTCTCTAACTAAACCGACATTGTTAATTATCAATTGTCAATTTTTTTCGGCTGTTCCATTCTCCATTGTTTTTAAATTCCATCAGACCTCACAGGTTAAAAAAAACCTGGTAGGTCTAATTGTCAATTGTCAATCCCCCCCCTACTAATATTCGCTGTTGTGCTCCCCATTCTATAAACCTAGCTTCGTGTTTACTTTTTTTTCAATCACAAAAAATCAACTTTATGAACCTTAACAAATTACTCTTAAGCCTTGCAATTATACTCTGCATGGCAACACAAACCTGGGCCGACACGGAACCAGACAACGACGCCTACACAGAGGTGCTGAAACCCTCACGGTTGGAACCGATGTAACAGGATCTACCGGAAACACTGTCGACGACCCTGCGGATTATTATCAATTCACAACAGGGGTTGATGGGAACATTACGGCAACAATGGTTTTAACGGGAGCCGGATATGCCTATCTCATAATTTATGATAGCAACGGAACTACCGAATTAGGCACTGTTTTGAATTTAGCACCGGGAACTTTTTCTGTTACAGTAAATGGAAGGGCAGGTGGAACTTATTATGTTGCAATTAAAGCATATAGCGCTGCCTCACTATCCGATTATACTGTTTCAGTAGCTATTGCCTCTCCGCCCCAGGCAAATGATATTGAAAACAATGATACGCCCGGAACAGCACTCTTGATGGCTGAAAATAGCAGCAAAACGGGACATATCGGCTATGTCTATAATGGAGGCGCAGACGATATGAGCGATTATTATCAGTTTACTACTACAAACGATGGCAATGTAAATATTGCATTCACAAGTTCTGAAGTTGGCCATTATAATTCAATATATCTGTATGACAATGACGGAACAACATTACTTACATCAGTATCGGGTTATGGAGGAGCGTCTGTTACAGAAAATGGACTCGCAGCCGGAACCTATTATGTTAGAATGTATTATTACTCAACCTCTCAATATAGCGGATACACCCTAACTAACACAGTAATTACTGATGGTATTGTAAATGATGCTGAACCAAATGGCACGGTTGCCGAGGCATTAACCATGGTGGAAAATAGTTCAGTTACCGGTCATATTGGTTATAGAAATAACGGTGGCGTTTATGATCTAAGTGATTATTATCAATTTACAACCACAAACGATGGAAATATAAATCTATCGTTTTTAAGTTCTGAAGCAGGACATTATAATACCATTTATTTATACGATAATAATGGAACAACATTACTTGCATCAGCATCCGGATATGGCAGTGCATCACTTACCGAGTCAGGATTGGCGGCCGGAACCTATTATGCCAGAATGTATTATTACGGCACCCCAAATTATAGCGGATATACATTAACAAATGCAGTAATAATAGATGGCATTGTAAATGATATAGAACCAAACGGAACATATCTTACCGCTCTTTCTATGTCGGAAAATGGTTCCGTTAACGGACACATCGGTTATAGAATTAATGGAGGAGATTATGATTATTCTGATTATTATCAATTCACAACAACAAATGATGGAAATATAACAATTGCATTTACAAGCACTGAACCATCGCATTACAATACTATTAATTTATATGATATTGACGGCACAACACAATTAGCTACAGCTTCTGGATATGGAGGCGCTTCTTTTACAGCAAACGGGTTGGCTGCAGGCACTTACTATGCATTAATGTATTATTATGGTGCAACACATTTTAGCGGATATACCTTAACTAATACCGTAACTACAAACGGAATAGTAAATGATTTAGAACCAAATGATACGCCGGCACAAGCTTTGCCAATGTCAGAAAACGGATCAGTAAATGGTCATATCGGACATCGAATAAATGGTGGTACTTATGATCAAAGTGATTACTATGCATTTACAACAACAAATGATGGAAATATTACAATTTCATTTTCAAGCACAGAAATTGGTCATTATAATTCTCTATATTTATACGACAATGACGGCACATCTTTATTGGGTTCTTCCTCAGGTTACGGATCAGCAAGTTTCACTTCAAACGGATTAGCTGCAGGTACCTATTATGCAAGAATGTATTATTATGGTGCATCACATTACAGCGGGTATACACTGACAAATTCAGTTAATATGGCTGATTACACCGTGGATGCAGAACCAAACAACGACGCTGTAAATGCATTGGATATGTTAACTAATTCTACCATGGAAGGACATATTGGTTATCGGAACAATGGAGGTACTTATGACGAATCTGATTATTTTACCTTCACAACACACAGTGCCGGTGATTTAACTGCAACACTTGCAAATCCAAACGGTCAATATAATACCGTTCAAATATTAAACAGCGCCGAAACTGTTATCGCATCAGGTTCTAATTATGGTGGAACAACAGTTAGTGAATTAGACGCACCTGCCGGCGTTTATTATATTAGAGTGCATTATTACAGTTCCACGTATTACACAGGTTATACCATAACAAATACTTTCTGCCCTGATGCAATTACAATTGTTGCAGAAGGCGAAACAACTTTTTGTGATGGAGAATCTGTTGTGCTGAGCACCGCTGATCATCATTTAAATTATTTATGGAGTGATGGTTCTGTTACCGAAACAAATGCAGTAACATTAACTGGTGACTATTCTTTAACAATAGATAATGGAGCAGGATGCGTAAGAACATCAAACACAATTAATATCGAATCAACTCCTTTACCTGTTGCGATTATTGAAGCAGATGGTCCAACTGAATTTTGTGATGGAGAATCTGTAACTTTAAGTGTTCCTATTATTGCGGATGGTTATTTATGGAGCAATGGAGCAACAACTGCAACTATTACCGTTTCTACAACTGGTGATTATTCTGTTGAACTCACAAAAAATGATTGCTCTGCTATTTCCGATCCGATACACATTGAAGTAAATCCAAATCCAACAGCAACTATAACTCCTGATGGATCAACAACATTCTGTGAGGGTGGCGACGTTACATTAACCGCAACTGCCGCATCAGATTATTTATGGAGCAATGGAGAAACTACTTCTTCTATATTAGTTGATGCAAGCGGTAGTTTTTCTGTAACAATTACGGATGCAAATGGATGTATGAACCTATCAGGTTCTACAACTGTTACTGAAAATTCAAATCCTGTTGCAACTATTTCTGCCGACGGACCTGTTGATTTTTGTGCAGGTGGTGATGTTACCTTAACTGCAACTGCTGCTTCCGCTTATTTATGGAGCAATGGCGAAACAACCGGTTCAATTTTGGTGGATGCAAGTGGAAGTTATTCTGTTACAATTACTGACGCAAACGGATGCGAAGGAACATCAGCATCAACAAGTGTTACAGTTAATGCAAATCCAAGTGCAGATATTTCTGCTGATGGCTCAACAACAATTTGTGAAGGCGAATCTGTAAATTTAACTGCAACCGGCGGAACAAGTTATATATGGAGTACTGGCGAAACAACTACTTCTATAAATGTAACTTCTTCAGATAATTATTCAGTTACTGCATTTAATTTAGATGGATGTAGCGATGTTTCTGATATTGTTACCGTTACTGTAAATGTTTGCGGATCAGTAACTATTTCTGCTGATGGTCCTGTTGAATTTTGTGAAGGTGGATCTGTTACTTTAACTTCTTCTGAAGCAACCGGAAATATTTGGAACACCGGTGAAACTACACAATCGATTGTTGTAACAGTTGGTGGAGATTATTATGCCGACAATGGTTTAAATACCTCCAATATAATTTCTGTTACTGTAAATGCAAATCCAAGTGCAGGCATTTCTGCTGATGGCCCAACCACAATTTGTGAAGGCGAATCAGTAAATTTAATAGCAGTTGGAGGAACAAGTTATTTGTGGAGTAATGGTGAAACAACTACTTCGATAAATGTAACTTCTTCAGATGATTATTCTGTTACTGCATTTAATTTAGAAGGATGCAGCGATGTTTCTGAAATTATTACCGTTACAGTAAATGTGTGCGGTTCTGTAACAATATCTGCAGACGGTCCTGTTGAATTTTGTGAAGGTGGATCTGTTACTTTAACTTCTACTGAAGCAGAAGGAAATGTTTGGAACACGGGTGAAACTACACAATCGATAGTAGTTACGGAGAGCGGAGATTATTATGCCGTAAACGGATTAAATACTTCCAACATTATTTCTGTAACAGTTAATACAAATCCAACTGCAAGTATAACACCTGATGGTGCAACAACATTCTGCGAAGGTGGTGATGTTGTTTTATCTGCAACTGCGGCATCAGAATATTTATGGAGTAATGGAGAAACTACCTCCTCTATTTTAGTGGATGCAAGCGGAAGTTATTCTGTAACTATTACAGACGCGAACGGTTGTATGGGTATGTCAACTTCAACTGATGTTGCCGAAAATTTAAATCCAACCCCAACAATTATTGCTGACGGAGCTACTGCTTTCTGTGGTGGCTCAGTTGGATTAAGTATAGTTGGAACTTACGACGATTATTTATGGACAACCGGCGAAACAGGAACTTCAATAATAGTTTCAACAACCGGTTTATTTTCTGTAACAGTTTCTGAAAATGGATGTTCAGGCACTTCAAATGAAATTGCAACAACTTCTGATACAGCGCCAACGGTAAGCATATCTTCTGACGGAACATTAATTTGTTTTGAAGCGAATACCATGCTAACAGCAACAACAGACGCTGCTTCCATACAATGGCAATTAAATGGAGTTGATATTCCGGGTGCAACAAATCCTACTTATTCTGCAACTCTAAATGGTAAATATCGCGCAGTAGCAACCAGTGGAGTTTGCAGTTCAACATCTGGGGAGATCAAATTAAAGTATGCTGAAAGAATTGCGATCACTCCATCGGGAACGGTAAATTTATGTGGACCGGATCTTATGATGAGTGTTCCTGTAACTCCCGGAGCAACCTATGAGTGGTATAGAAACAATACCCTAATAGCAGGTGCAACATCAAATACTTACACTACAACAATAGTTGGAAAGTATTATGCATTTGTTATCACAACAGGCTGTACAAGGGCATCAAAATTATTGAGAGTAGAGGATGATTGCCGTATTGGAATTGAAGAGGAAGCTATTTTAGCGGTTACTCCTAATCCGGCAGCCGAAATGTTTACAGTGCATTACAATGTTACAACTGGTGGAAATACTACCTTGTTGATTACGGACATTTCCGGTAAAATTGTTGTGAATCAAGTAAAACAACTTTCAATAGGCAACTATACTGAACAATTTGAAACTACATTGTTCACCTCCGGAATGTATATTATAACCCTTATACAACAGGACGGACAGCCTTTACAACAAAAATTAGTGATTGAAAAGTAAAAGTTCATCAAATCAGTAACCAGAAACCCTCTCCCCAAAGGAGAGGGTTTTTTTTAACCAACTCTTGCAAGTGATTTTCTCCTTACTATGACAGAATTATAACATCCAATACACCTTTTACGTTAGTAACCTAAGATACAGAATACTTAAATTTGCATCCTTATAAATAACTAAGATTAAAGTGCTGGCTATTTTCAGAAAAGAACTCAACGTATTTTTCAGTTCCCTAATAGGTTACATTGCCATAACCATATTTTTGGTGGCCAATGGATTATTTGCCTGGGTTTTTCCGGAAACAAATATTCTTGACGACGGATATGCCACTTTGGATTCTTTTTTCAGTTTTGCTCCCTGGATATTCATGTTTCTGATACCTGCTATTACAATGCGGTCGTTTGCAGAAGAAAAAAATAGCGGCACTATCGAATTCATAACTACCAAACCGATATCGGATACACAGATTATATTGGGCAAATATTTTGCTGCTCTTGTTTTGGTTATTTTTTCTGTTTTGCCTACCATCCTGTATTATTTTACAATAAGTGCCCTTGCATCGCCGGCAGGAAATGTTGACACAGGCGGAATTATTGGTTCTTATATCGGACTGGTATTTTTAGGTGCCACCTTTGTCGCAATTTCCATTTTTACCTCCGGCATTACAAATAATCAGATAGTAGCTTTTATTGCAGGAATGTTTGCCTGTTTCTTTTTTTATCTGGCATTTGATTCCTTATCTCTTATTCCCGCATTTGTAGGAACAGCAGATACCTATTTTAACGCGATTAGTATTAACCAACATTATCAAAATATTAGCAAAGGATATATAGACTTTAGAGATGTATTATATTTTACGAGTATGGTAACATTATTTTTATTAATGACAAAAACAACTTTGGGGAGCAGGAAGTGGTGAGGGGGGGGTGAGCGGTGAGGGGCAGTGGTGAGATTTACTTTTTGGTAGCCGTAAGTTTTTATTCCGGGAAAGTGGTAAACGGGGAGTTTGATCCGAGTAGAATATACTCTCACGATTCACGATTCA
>Ga0163146_10002958_pt1 | contig 22160 bp, 16 predicted proteins | sample OliLakLV19MP7G1_FD_148648 | JGI IMG/M metagenome (GOLD analysis project Ga0163146, IMG submission 148648) | Freshwater microbial mat bacterial communities from Lake Vanda, McMurdo Dry Valleys, Antarctica - Oligotrophic Lake LV.19.MP7.G1 | ecosystem: Environmental > Aquatic > Freshwater > Lake >...
AATGTGGAGGGGCTCGACGTGGTATCGGAGCCCGTGATCGTCTCGCCTCACACGATCACGACCTCAATAGACGAGGTGCTACACTAAATGCCAACGGCAAGCGTCCCAAACTCATTGACACGTTCCGTTTCGAAGTTTTAATGGTGGTCACGATTTCAATCCGAGACCAACCATGGCCTCCATACGAATCAATGGGTTACGACTGAATAAACGACCATTTCTGTCTTAACTGGACACTACTGAAGGAAGATGGGAAATGCAGAAATGGTATGCAATAATGGCGAAACCTCGGAAAGAGCAAATCTCTACCTCTTTGCTTAGTGCAAGCGGGTATTGAGACCTAATTATCCAGAAGTTAATGAATGCTTTAGTGTCAAGGGAAGATGACGAATGCGTCATGCTGGCCGTTCCTCCGGATACATCTTTGCGAGGTTTAGCTACGACAAGCAGTATTCGGACGGTATCCTACTTGCCGAGGTGTTCGGAAGATCGATATGTTCGGTCAAGCCCCAGTAGAAGTTGAGCCAGGTTGCGTGACGATCTACGTAGAGGGTTGAGCCGGCAAGACAATATTCTTATTATATCTATGCCAACGCATGGAGAAGTTGCTCGCATTCGTCATGGACCTTTAGCTGGCGTTGAGGGGGTGTGCGAGTCTTACATGTCCGGGAAAGAACGAGTCGTCGTGTTATTGCGGGCCCTTTCTCATAAAGAGCCGAGCAGTAGTAAAGCTTTCTGATATCGAACAGTTTTCAGAAGCGACAGGATAAGGTGATAGTCAAATTCATTTCATCGGTATCGTTGAAGAGGTATGGGTCTTTTAATGGGCGGTAGCTCGTCTTGTACATCAAGCACTGCTACAGGAGTAAGGTGCATGCGTCTCATCAAGTCATTGTCAGTGATTCCCTTGATAGCGGCAGGTATATTTCTTGCGTTAGATTTAGCTGTTGCGCAGGATAAGGCTACTATGAGGCCGCTCTCAGTTCTATCGGAAGCAGCGTCAGGTGCAGCGGACAAAGCGCTCTTGACCGTCACACCAGACTATATAATTGGCCCTGAGGATATTTTGGAAATCACAGTATGGAAGAATGCGGATCTCTCCAAGCAGGTACAGGTAAGGCCGGATGGAAGAATCTCTCTTCCACTGCTAGGAGATATTTCTGCGGTTGCGAAGACTCCAGTCCAATTGACAGAGGAGATCTCAGCTGGGCTCAGAGCGTATATGGAAAGCCCTACAGTATCCATCATGGTTAAAGAGGTTAACAGCTACCAAATATACGTGCTGGGGGAAGTTAATAAACCTGGGAAATACCCCTTGAAGAGTAAAACAACTCTCTTGCAAGGAATTACCGTGGCTGGTGGATTTACGGCTATGGCCGCAAGAAATAAGATCGTCATCTTCCGTTTCTCTACTAAAAGTGGCGAAGGTTTGACGAAGCTCAAGGCAAGCTATGACGACATTGTAGTCCGTGACGGATCGAGCCAAAATATGGAACTAAAGCCTGGGGATCAGATCGTCGTTCCGTCCGAAACGATGGTGGTATTGCCTACTCGCTAACGAGAGCTAAACATAACTTCGAATGTTGCAAGTGCAGATGACTCTGCGGGCTATGGAATAAGCTGAGACGTTTGGAAGAGGTAATACGTCGATGAGGAAAAACATCCCTAAGTTGGGTGGCAATGTTCTTGTAGCTGCATTGTTGCTGGTTGTGCAAGTCGGGGCAGGAGGCTGCCTTCAGCCGGATTTACAGTACCGGGGATTGGCTGTCCCTCCCACGGAGTTTCTCATCGGTCCAGAGGATGTCTTGGTCGTTACAGTTTGGCGCAATCAGGAATTGTCCAAGGAGGTTATCGTCAGGCCAGATGGGAAAATTTCGCTGCCTCTTCTGGGGGATATTATGGCTGCCGGCCTCACCGCTCAGGCCCTTTCGAAACAAGTGGCTGATGGGCTGGCCGAATTCATGTCCTCCCCGACCGTGTCAGTTCAGGTCAAAGAGATCAATAGTTATCATATCTTTGCGGTCGGCGAAGTGGGAAGGCCTGGGAAGATTGTTCTCAAGTCGTTTACCAGTGTGCTACAAGGCATATCTCATGCGGGCGGGTTTACGCTTTTCGCATCCCGTAATAATGTCCATGTTCTTCGTAATGTCAGGAACGGGCAAGGAGAAACGAAACAGGTGATGATTCCCGTACCCTATCAAGATATTGTGCAAGGAAAGAATCTGGACGCCAATATTATCCTGAAAGCCGGTGACGTCATTGTCGTACCGTAATGTCCTCATGAGGAGGCACGGCATCGTTGCGGTACTCACCTTGCTTGTTGTCCAGTGGGGATTGAGTACCCTTGTGTTTGCGCAAACGATCATCATTCCATCTCTTTCGGTATCGGAACGATATGACTCGAACATCTTTAATGTTCCAAAGTCTCTCTTGCGCCCAGATAGCCAGCCGGAGGATTTCGTTACCACGGTGACGCCTCAGATTAACATTGCCCATGCAGGCTCGCTCATCCGTGGCAGCCTTTTCGGGGCTGGATTAGTGACCAGATACCTCAACAATCCCAGTCGTGACTTTACCGGTTACAACGTGGGTGGCCAGTTGGATCTAAAAGATGCGGCCCGCCAAGTATCACCACGGATTACATCGTTAACCGTGAGGGGTACCTATCGATCTGTGCCCTCCACGACCGGGTTTGGAGCAGGTGGAGGCGGATTAGGAACAGGGTTTGGATCGACCGCGGGGGGAGTATTGGAGACAGGGCAAGTGACGAATCGGGCATCGAGGCAAATCTATACCCTAGGAGTGGCAGGCGCGTATCAACTTACAGGGGTCACGACTCTGAATGCAGCGTATGACTACAGCAAGATTTCGTTCGGCGAACAAGGCGCACAATCGGGAGGTGTCACTAATCTACTGTTCGATACGACTGGTCACCAAGGATCGACGACGATTAGTACACGGCTTTCTGGCAGAGATACGGTGGGAGCGACCGCTACCATGTCGCACTTTATTCAAGAAGACAGCAGCGGTACTAGCGGGCGAGGTTCTTTTACGACCATTACAGAAACGATGAATTGGAGCAGGCTGTGGACACAGCAACTGCGCACTTCCCTGAGGGGTGGTGGGATTCTGAGACTTCCGGTAGGATCAGCAATCCCTGGGCAATCTAGCAAGTCGCAGTTTGTGCCGACTGTGGGGGCCACCATGACCTACACATCTTTCTCAGAAGAATTGAGGGAGGTAGGTGCATTTGATGGTTTGCCGTCATTGGCCGGCAGCCTCAGCCCAGGGGGAATCGTGCCACCCGGAGCGTACACGGTGTTGACGAGTTATAGATTCAGCCTAGTCCCTGGTTTCGCGTTTGGGGCTGGGCCGCTGAAGGTGCATGTGGTAGGCATTAATGCAACCGGGGGGATCACGTCCAAGCTCAGCGGCCAAGTGGGAATGAACTATTCACACGGTACCAGGAGCGCACCCACCTCGACATTCGATACCGTCGGAGTAACCGTGGGGGCCCGCTACCTCCTAGGACCCGTATTGGCGAGCTTAACCTACGATTGGTTATTTTTCTCGCGTGAGGCCGATCAATCACTTTCCACCCAAAGCCAATATGAGTTCTCAAAAAAGGTAGTACTTCTTTCCTTCTCCTATGCGTTTACGAGCCCCTCCTTCTTTAGAGAGGGTATTTCTTTTCCATCGGGTACTGGAACTGGGAGTAGCCCCTCCGGAGATGGATCTGGAATATTGAGGAAGGAGGAGTAGGGGAAGTGTTTACCGGCCTAAATACCCCTGAAGACTATTTCAGGGTAATAAATAACCATAAGTGGCTGATCATTGTTCCAATTCTGCTCAGTGTCAGCCTTGCCGCCGTCTTGTATCTATGGATGCCAAAGACCTATCGATCCAGCACACTAGTCTACTTTGAGGCTCAGAAGGTGCGCTATGTGAAGGGTGTCGATTCTCCCGAGTCGGGAGGGGAAAAGCCAGACATCGTAATGGCGGCCAGGATCGAGGGTATGAAGGAGGTCCTATACAAGCAGGAGCTTCTCACGCAGGTAGCGGAAGAGTTTCATCTCTACGGTTATGATAAACAAACCGCTACTCCTGCTCAAGACGATAGTGTGGCTTCACGCCTGCGGAATTTGGTTCAGATAGATCCTAAGGGCGCACCTCTTTTGAAAGTGTCCTTTACAGATGGGGAACCCACCGTTGCAAGAGCAGTGACGGCAAGGTTAGCTGACCTCTTTGTGCAGGAAAATACAAGAGCTCGCAACGCGATCACTCAAAGCTCAACTGAGTTTCTTGAGCATGAGATGGATATGCTGAAGGCGCAGTTGCAAACCAAAGAACGGGCTCTCGCAGAATTCAAACAGTCTCATCTAGGTCAGTTGCCCGAGCAAATGGACTCAAACGTTCGTGCGATAGATCGACTGGAAAGCCAGGTCATGTCCCAGCAAGAAATGGAGAAGGCGCTTAGTCTTCGTCTGGAATCTGTCGATAAGGCCATTAGAGAATATGATGATCCTACGAGTGACGTGGGTTCAACAGGTGCGTCAAGAGATCCACGATTGGCACGAATCAAAGAGCTTCAAAGGAAGCTGGCTGGTTTCCTGTCCGCCTTCAAGGAGACGTATCCAGACGTTGCCATCGTAAGAAATGAGATTAAGCAATTGCAGGCAATGACAACGGAGGATTACATCGCTCTTTTTATAGACCAAGAGACTTCAGAGGTCGGTGACCTGAAGCAAGGGAAGCGCAAGCTTGTTGACCCGTACAAGAGAGAATTGCTGAAGCAGCGTGAAGATTTATTGCGCGAACAGGAGCTTGTTCGCCTTCGACAAGCCAGTATCGCCGCGGATATCAAGAAGTATGAATCAAGAATCGAAGGCACGACCGTGCATCAACAAGAACTCATGTCAATACAACGAGACTATGAGAACCTGCAGAAGAACTATCAGTCGCTCTTGGAGAAGAAGCTAACAGTCGGAATGGCAGGAGACCTCGACCAAAAACGCCAAGGGACGCAAATGCGTATCGTTGAGCCAGCCGGCTTGCCTTCATGGCCTGAGAAACCGAATCCCTTGCTCGTGATGCTCGGTGGATTGGCTGTCGGCTGTGCGCTGGGATTTGGGAGCGCCTTCGGTATTGAAATAATGCGGCGAGGGTATGTCTCCGCAGAAGAAATAGAGATGGCTTTGGGGCTTCCGGTACTAGCCGCGATTTCCCAGTTTGAGTCCGCATGGCCAGGTTCAGCGAAGGCGCCAGCATGGGATTCTCGCCGTCAGGGACGGCTGTTGGCTTTGCCGGGGTTAATGAAGGAAGGGTCGTCCGTTCCCACGGAGGCACAGGTTGCAATAGCCTCAGAAGTGGTTGCCATGTGGTATCCCACTTCCGCAGTGGCAGAACAGTATCGGGTTGCAGCCACGAGACTGGGTTTGATCGCGGGTAAGCAGAAGAGCACCGTTGTCTGCATGAGCAGTGCGCTGATGGGAGAAGGGAAAACATCCACGGCCCTCAATTTGGCGTATGTGCTTTCTCGAGACCTCAATAGGAAAACGATCCTTGTAGACTGTGATTTGAAGAGGCCGATGATCCGTGCCTATACCGGAATGGAGCCAACTGCCGGGTTGACTGAAGTCTTGCTCGGTCACAAGACGCTGGATGAATGCCTTGGATATCACGAACAGTTGGGGATTTGGGTCCTCACTGCTGGAATTGACGCATCCGGAACCACCGCGCTTACGCATGTGGATCGATTGTCAGAACTTATTCAGGGACTCCGAGAGAAGTTTGAGTATATCGTGCTCGATTCTCCGCCGTTGTTGCCTGTTGCAGAGGCCATGCTGATCGTACGCATGGCAGATGTTGTGGTGCACGTCATTCGTTCACGGTCTACTCCCCGTGACGCTGTAACCAGCGCAATCAAGATGATCGGGCAAGAAAGAGCCGTGACGGTGGTTCTTAATGGTGTTGAAGCGAGGGATACTCCATACTCGTACTATAACTATAGCAACAGGGTGTATGAGCCTCAGCATAAACAACTCCGATAGGTCCACGACTATCAGCACTGTACCATTACCATTTACGGTAGATCATGCTGCCAAGGCGATCTTTCGTCTGCCGGGCTCGCGAAGACGCATTTTGATCCTGGGGGTTGGCTCCCTGGCTCAGGATCTGTCTCGGGTGCTTCTTTCTCGCAGCAAGATGTTTACGGATCTTGTAGGTCTCATCGCCCAGGATAATGCACAAGTGGGCGATGAGTTGGTCGGAACAAAGATTGTGGGGACCATGAAGCAGCTTCTCTCCGTTGTTGAGAGAGACCGGATTGATACCATCGCGGTCTGCTTGGAAGACCGGCGTGCGGTGTTGCCCGTTCAAGCGTTACTTGACTTGAAGAGTAGCGGCATCGATATCTGGGATGGACATCACTTATTTGAAGAAGAATCCGGACGTCTACCTATCGACGACTTCAAGCCAAGCGCGATCATATTTTCAAGAGAGTTCAGGCAGGGGATTGCGGTGAGGACGATCAAGCGCGCTATGGATTTCAGTATCTCTCTCATAGGGCTTGTTGCTGCGTTGCCTCTCATGGCGGCTATCGGAATCCTCATCAAGCTTGATTCGCCGGGTCCCGTGTTCTATCGGCAGGTCCGTGTCGGACTTCGTGCCACGCCATATATGATTTGGAAATTCCGTTCGATGTTCACCGATGCCGAGAAGGAGGGAGCCAGGTGGGCTTCGGAGAAAGATTCTCGGATTTCGCGTGTGGGCTGGTATTTGCGAAAATGGCGGCTTGATGAAATCCCGCAGCTCATTAATGTGATACGAGGAGAAATGAGCTTGGTCGGTCCTCGCCCAGAGCGTCCGGTGTTTGTTCAGGAGCTCAGATCGATCATCCCATATTACGATCTTCGGCACACCGTCAGACCTGGAATTACGGGTTGGGCACAAACGCAATTTCATTACGGGGCCTCGGCAGAGGATTCGCATGTGAAACTGCAGTACGATCTGTATTATGTGAAATATGTATCGATACATCTGGATGTGCGCATCCTCCTTGAAACGATACAAGTGGTTCTTCGTGGTGAGGGTGCTCGATGAGTGTTGCAGGCGGGAAACCCATGCATTGCCTTTCGTTCGACGTCGAAGAGCATTTCCAGGTTTCGGCCTTCTGGTCTGAAGCCAGAAGACAGCAATGGGACACGTATGAAAGCCGAGTCGAGAACAATACGAGAAAGCTCGTAGAACTATTGGCCCAGCATGACACGAAAGCCACGTTTTTCGTCCTTGGGTGGGTAGCTGAACGGTACCCAGGTTTAGTCAAGCTGTTGGTGGGACAGGGGCACGAGATTGCCTCGCATGGCTATGGACATGAATTGATCACGGATCAGACTCCGGGAATGTTTCGCGACGATGTGCGGAGAGCCAAGGGGATACTTGAGGATATTTCCGGGAAACGAGTGTATGGCTACCGTGCACCAAGCTTTTCAATTACCAAGGACACAAAGTGGGCCATTTCCGTTCTCACGGAGGAAGGATACCTGTATGACTCCAGTATCTTTCCGGTCTTGCACGATCGATATGGAATGCCGGGTGCCGATCCCACGATTCATCTCCTTCGTGGCGAGGCTGGCTGCATATGGGAGGTTCCTCCCACTACGGCAAATATTCTCGGGATGCGATTGCCGGTGGCTGGAGGGGGATATTTTCGTCTGTACCCCTATCCTCTCTTGCGTACATTGTTAAAACGGAGTGAAAGATCAGGGCTTCCCTTGGTCATGTATCTGCACCCCTGGGAGCTGGATCCGGACCAACCTAGGATGGATGGATCCTGGCTATCCAGATTCAGGCACTATCTGAATTTGCATAAGACGCAAGACCGCCTCCGTTCTCTTCTTAAGGACTTTCGTTTCAATGCGATTCAAAAGGTCTTGGAGCCAATGACTGGGGCATTTCCCGGCAGTGATACGGTAATACCTCATTACGAAGAGAGCCTTGCTGTGGAGAAACGATTGCTTCTTGCGACAAGCCCTCCTACCCATAAGTTCTGAGAGTATAGTGGACCCCAATTTCCCGACAGTAGTTTAAGGTGGTAGCCTGCTGTACAAAGGAGCAGGTCATGCGTGCATGTACGCGCAAACATTTCAGTGGGGCGTTCAAGGCCAAGGTGGCACTGGAGGCAATCCGAGCGGTCAAGACGGTGAACGAGATGGCCCAGGACTATGGGGTCCATCCGACCCAAGTGGGGCAGCGGAAGAAGGAATTGCCCGAACATGCGGCAGACCTCTTCGACGCCAAGCGCGGTCCGACACCGGCTGACCCGTCGGCGAGTCCGGAGCGGCCCTACTCCGAGATCGGGCGGCTCAAGATGGAACTGGACTGGCTTAAAAAAGTCTGGGCTATGCCTGTAGCCGTCCGGACAGGCTGGGTGAGCCCCCAAGCACCACTGACCCTGACCCGGCAATGTGCCCTGACCGGGGTGACGCGTTCCACGATCTAGGCGCCCCACCCAGCCGCCATACTGGACGAGCAGGAATTGACATGGCTGGGACTAATTGACGCGGAATACACCCGGCATCCATTTTATGGCAGCCGCACGATCCTGCAGTACCTGCGCGGGGTCGGATACCCGATCAACCGCAAGCGGGTGCAACGACTGATGGGCGTACTGGGCTTTGCGGGCCTGGCACCGGGGCCGAATACCAGTCGCCCATATCCGCAGCATACGGTGCATCCGTACGTGCTTCGAGGCGTGGTGGTGACAGGGCCCAACCGGTCTGGAGTGTGGATATTACGTACATCCGCCTCGCGCGTGGGTGTGTGTACCTGGTGGCCGTGATCGACGGGTCCTCGAGCACAGTGCTGGCCTGGCGAGTCTCGAATACCCTGGATCACGGGTTCTGCGTGGAGCGGCTTTGGCGGAGCGTCAAATGCAAAGACATCGATCTGCGAGGGTACGCGACGCTGCCGGAATTGCTGGCGGGACTGATGGATTACTTCGTATGGTACAACACAGAACGACGACATCAGTCGTGGGATGACGTGATACCGGACGAAGTCTATCGGACCGCGAGTGGAGGCGGAGCCAGGATTGTGGATCAATTCGGCAAGACCGAACACATGCCCCCAGACACACAGCAAGAAACAGAACGCCGGTGCAGCGCCGTTCCGCTGCATGGAACCGGTTACCCTCTTACACTCAAGGCATGAGTGTCTTGACGGAGGGGTCCACGCTAGAATGGGATTGACTCGCAGATTGCAAGCGAATAGGTTCCAAGAATTCAGAATGGCAGGTTGATGGATGAAGACGATAGAGATTCCGACGAAAAGCCCAGTTGTATTGACCCATGTAGCACAACCGACTGTCGTGATCGAGGCCAACCGAAGCTGGTGGGAGCTAGAGCTATACGAACTGTGGAAATACCGCGAGCTGATCTACACGATCTGTTGGCGCGATATCAAAACCCGCTACACTCAATCGGTGATCGGGGTGGGATGGCTGCTGATCAGCCCTTTGTTTACCATTGCAGTCATGACGGTCATTTTTAGCTATTGGGCCAAGATACCATCCGACGGCGTACCGTACCCATTGTTTGTCTATTCTGCCATGCTCCCATGGGGGTATTTCGCCAGGAGCTTAGAGCGTAGCAGCACAAGTGTCGCCAACGAAGGGAGTCTCATTACGAAAGTATACTTCCCGCGGGTCATTATACCCATCGCCTCAACTCTTGGGGGGCTTCTCGATTGTGCCGTAGGATTAGTTCTTGTATTAGGAATGGGGCTGTGGTTCGGTATTACTCCAACCTGGGGAATCGTAACCCTCCCACTTTTTCTGGGACTCGCCTTCGCGACCGCTCTCGCCATCAGTCTGTGGTTCACAGCCATTCACGTTCGTTATCATGACATCGCTGCAATCACAACGATTCTTATCCAAGTGTGGATGTATGCGTCGCCGGTGATATATCCCCTGAGCATGGTGCCTGAGCAGTGGCGTGTCGTCTATAGCTTGAATCCGATGGTGGGTGTCATCGAAGGATTTCGGTGGGCGCTACTCGGAAAGGCCAGTCCAGACCTCTTGCTTATGGCCATTAGCACGGGAATCGTCTCCGTCATTCTCGTCGGGGGATACCTGTTTTTCAGGAAAATGGAGCGAACATTCGCCGACGTGATCTGATGAGCGACATTGCAATACGGGCGGAACATCTTTCCAAACGGTATAGGATCGGCGCAAAACGCCAGCGCTTCGATACAATCGGAGAAATCATCGCCCACAAACTATCGAGTATCTTTTCGCCCCAACGCACTCCAGCGGCTTCGGAGGCCACTCTCTTGAAGGCGCTGGACGATGTGTCGTTTGAAGTCAAGAAAGGTGAAGCGTTCGCGATTGTTGGACACAATGGATCGGGAAAGAGCACCTTACTGAAGATACTATCGCGGGTGACCACGCCCTCTGCCGGGAGGGCGCAGATCTATGGGCGTGTCGGTTCGCTGCTTGAAGTTGGAACGGGTTTCCACCCCGAACTCACTGGCCGGGAAAATGTCTACCTCAATGGCGCGATCTTGGGGATGCGTAAGGCTGAGATTGCGGCAAAGTTCGATGAGATTGTCGATTTTTCAGGTGTTGAGCGATTTCTGGACACTCCTGTTAAGCGCTACTCCAGCGGCATGTATGTTCGTCTAGCGTTTGCCGTTGCCGCCCATCTGGAGCCCGAGATTCTCATTGTCGATGAAGTCCTGGCTGTTGGTGATGCCGCGTTTCAGACTAAATGTCTTAGCAAAATGGGCGATGTGGCGAGAAGGGGACAAACCGTATTGCTTGTGACCCATAATCTAGGATTCATTTCAAATTTGGCGGAACGGGCCATGGTGTTACAGCGTGGACAGATAAAATTTATTGGGAATAGTTCAGCAGCGATCAGCGCCTATCTGCAATCGGCAACAGGAAATAAGGGGAGCTGTGACTTGAAAGGGCATGTTGGTCGCGACCCCGGATTAACACCCTCCATGACGAGTGTGAGGCTCACCGACAAAGCGGGGCTTGATAAGCAATCGTTTTCGGTCGGAGGTGAATGGCAACTGGAACTCGAGTATGCGAGCAAGAGCGACGTCAGGTTGATGAGCGCCGGGATTTTCATTACCTCTGCGGCAGGCCTTGGGGTCGGTTCATTCGACACGTTTATGTGTTTCCCGCCTCCGCACCGTATTCCATCGAGCGGAATGATTCGTTTCTACATCCCCGAGCTCCTGCTGTGCCCAGGAGAATATTTCGTCAGCGTCGGTCTTATGCTAGATCAGCATCATGCGCACGATATGGTGCGCAGAGCGATCTCCTTTTCGGTCGAGACAAGCGACCTGTATGGCACGGGCCACATGCTGTCATCGGATCATGGGTTATGCGTGTTCAAAGGCACAGCCGAGATCATAACGTAATCATCGCCGGCTCCTAGGTATGCACAAGATGGAGATTGTCGAAATGCTCGATGAAATTGTTGAGCTTTTCGGGGGTTCACGGCTCCGCGTGCCCGTCTCGCCACGCGACTCATCGATTTCGCGACGAACGGTCATGAATAATGCGGGCCAGGGATCGTGTTGATATATTGCGAGCAGCAGTTCAAGCGCATGGAAAGCTTTGCAGAGATTGTGCAGGTTTTCGTGACGATTGAGGTGGGCAAATTGAGCAGCAACCGATTCAGAGGTGGAAGGCGGCGGGCGGCACCCATAGGGAGCCGCTCGGAAAATTTCAACGGGCGTATTGACAACGCATGTTAGAACAGGGTGGGTGAAATGAAAATAGCTATTCTCTGTAATCGTGAAAATAGCTACATCAAGCTGATGGCGGAAGGCCTTCAACGAATGCTCGCTGAAATACGAGTGGAAGGCGAGGTGTTGTATGATGGACTTGCGGCTCTGGAGCAGCTTCCTCAGCCTTTCTCGCAGTACATTCGGCAACCCTCAAGCGGTTTGATCGCTAAGAAGATACTGAAATACGCCATTAAGGAAGTACCGTTACGTTATTCGTTTCTGAGGAAGCTTCGAGAATTCGATGCCGTCGTAGTTGTCAAAAGTGTGCCAGAGGCTTATAAGAAATCTTTCTTCCATGATGCAACGCTCCGGCACTATCTTCCGGGGATACCCATCATCCTGTACGACCTGTACTACTTGCCGACCAGAGGTCTTTGGGGCAAATATCTCAAGGAAGGTAATAAAGAGAGGCATATCGGCGAATCTCAGAATTGGGGATTGGAACGGTATGATTGGTACCTCTGTGCTTCGGTCGTCAGCGAGTGTCCAATGCCAAAAGGGCCTCAGCCCTATTCGATCATTGGTCTAAACTTATCGGATGGAACATTGAGTCCTGACCCAAAGCAAGAATTTCAGGCATTAGTAGATTTCGAGAATACGGGAGACGAGCAGGAACGAGCGCTCCAAATCCTCGCGTTGGAAGAAACTCATACGAAGTATGTTGCGTTAAAGGGCAGGTATTCTATCGGTGAAATAAGAAAAATCTACAGAAACTCAAGCATTTACTTCCTTGCTATGAGAGAAAGCTTTGGTTTGCCAATATGTGAATTGCAGGCCTGCGGCAGTTATGTTTTTACTCCCTATTCGGAATGGGCGCCCTCACACTGGCTAAAGAAGGATGTGATGCAGCCTGGCCCCGGGGAACTGCCGAGCAATTTCGTCGTGTATGACAATGATAAGGATTTGCTCATTACGGAAATCAAGCGGGTAAAGGCGATGTACGATCCCAAGGAGGTCGTGAACAACTTTCACCGAAATCATAGGCATTTGTTCCATGGAGATTCCGAGGAATTGAAACGGTTCATACAGATGGTTGAACGTGGGCAAATCCATAGTAAGAGCCATGAGCAGTATGCAGGCATTGTGCATGCCGAGACATGCATGCATTAGCGTATGGCGATTGCAGGAACAAGCCGTAACCAAAGAGAGAGACGTACTGGTAAAGGAGCCACTGGTCAGCGGCTGTATACCTGCTTACAACGGAGTCGTCACATTGAGGATTGCCTGTGAGATGTGCATGTGTAAACATGTCAGGACCGGGAAGTCATCGTGGCCGATTTTCAGGCCGTACATGCACTATTTGACGGTCGGCGCAGTAAGAGGAAGAAGAAGAAATCTTTCCCTATTGCCGTCGGCTCATACCTCCTGGGTATATCCCCGCAAATTTACGGAGCGTTCCCAGTGCCCATAATTGTTAATCTGTCTTTCGCAAGTGTTCTCGGGTGAGTTCAACAGCTATGAGTTCACATATCCATGCCACAGATGCACCTTTACGCGTGGCGATCGTCGGGTGTGGTGCCATTTCTGAACAAGCCCACATCCCTGCGGCCGCGCGAGTCGATGAAGTACGACTGGTGGCGTTGGTAGATACAGATCTGGCTCATGTCAAAGCTCTTGCGGCTCAATTCAATGTTCCGACTGCAGTGTCGAGACTTCAAGACTGTTGGGATGACATCGATGCCGTCATTCTAGCGACCCCGCCGCATGTGCGGAAAAGCCTTGCCTGCCTGTCTTTTGACAAGGGCCTCCATGTGCTGTGTGAAAAGCCAATGGCGAATAGTTCAGCCGAATGTACTGAGATGATTGCCTCGGCGCGGATGGCAAAGCGAACCCTTGCAGTAGCGCACACCTATCGATTCTTTCCTAATCGTGCCTATGCACGAACACTCTATAAGAGTGGACGGCTTGGTCGGATGATTTCCGTACACATCGAGCAAGGCGACCCGTTCGGATGGCCGACTCGAACTCTATATACCTTGCGGCAGAATATGGTTCCTGGCGGTGTGCTATTCAACGAAGGCATCCATGCTTTAGATTTGCTGTGGTGGTGGTTCGGCGCCCCTGAAACTTTTGACTATCAGGATGACTCGCTCGGGGGACTGGAAAGCAATGTACGTCTCACACTGAAGTACAGGGAGGGAGGAATCGCACACTTTCGATTAAGTCGTACCTGCTCCCTAAAGAACGAGGTCACAATGCAGTTCGAGAAAGGGATTGTGGCGTTTCCGTTATACGAGATGGCGGGGTTAACGCTAGAGTTAAATGGACAGTCAAAGCAGTTGGTCGTTCACACCACTCCATGGGACTTCGTTGAAGTTGCAGCGAGACAACTCCAAGATTTCGCATCCGCAGCCATGCAAGGTCGTCCAGCAAGCGTCCCTGGTGATGAAGGAGCAGTTGCCGTTAACATGGTTGAATCATGTTACGAGAAAGCAACGCGACGTGTCCGTGCTGCAAGAACACCTCTTCCTGGAGTGACGTGGTGAATTACGCCGGCCTACATGTACTCGTGACTGGTGCAACCGGATTTATCGGCGCTAGGCTGGCGGAGCGGCTCGCTTTTGAAACGAAGGCCAGTGTCCGAGCCTTGGTGCGTGAGGTGAAAAAATCGGTATGGCTCACCCGGTCCCCCATGGAGTTGGTCGTCGGCGATGTCACGCAAAAGGCATCCTTAGAAAAAGCCATGACCGGTTGTGACATCGTATTTCATTGTGTGGGGATTGGGGGTTCGTTTGAGACCTGCATGGCTGTGAATGTAGAGGGAACCAAAAATGTCTTAGAAGCGGCCCAAGCCGCTGGCGTCAAACGAGTGGTGTATCTCAGCAGCATAGCGGTGTATGGTCCAAGCCTTCCTGATCATGCAGATGAAGCTGCTTCGTTGGTGCGTACAGGAGCGGCATATGGCGATTCGAAAGTCGAGGCAGAAGAGCTCATTTCGCGTTTTGTCCTCGACCATTCGTTGACCGTCATTGTTCTTCAGCCAACATTTGTCTGGGGGCCTCGCAGTGAATGGTTCACAGTCGATCCCATTCGACAGATGGCCAAAGGCACTTGGCAATTAGTCGATGAAGGGCGAGGGACCTGCCATGCCGTGTATGTGGATAATCTCGTAGATGCGGCGTTGCTTGCCGGCCATCGTCACTCAATCAAATCCGGAGAAAGATTTATCATTACAGATGATCAGCCTTGTACATGGGGTGAGTTTTGGCTTGCTCACGCTAAAATGATAGGCAAAAGTAGCCTCCCATCGTTTCCTTCGACAAAAACGACTAAGCATCCCATGAGAATACTCGACCGATGGCTCTGGAAGTTCCGAGACTGGCTCGGGGACCATTGCCCGGACACGGGACCGTTCCGATATGTGGTATTAGCTCCACGGTATGTTATCCGCAAGGCAGCAGGTCTTTGGGGGGGGCAGACCATCTATGGCGATTGGGATCTTGTGAAGTATGGACGGGTATACAGTTTAAGTGTGGAAAAGGCAAAATTGTCTCTTGGCTATGCCCCGCAAGTGTCGAGGGAACAAGGGATGCGAGAAACACAACAGTGGATGACGGACCAGGTTCAGGTCCGATAAGAGATGCTGTATGTTCTCATTGAATCGGTCTCTCTCTCTGGGATCAGATAATCCCCTGCAAATCGGCATTTTATCGACCCGTCGTATTGGTAGCGGCAATCGTAAGTGGTTGGGGCATGAACTATATAACACGTAAGTCCATTCGTCTATGTGCCCTCGTTGGTATTGGCGTGTTCATTTTGGGTGAGCTGGTTGTCCCCTGGTTCATTGAGCAGGCGTACCAGGGGGAAAGCCTTGGCTTTCTGAACACATTCATTACGGGACAGGCCCGTCACCCTGTAAGCTTCTATTTGAACACGTGGGCCAAAATATTTTGGCTAATAATGGGAGCTTACATAATAGTGGGACTGCTGGCCATTTTCCTGTTTGATGCGATGATCCGGCCAAAGTTTTATCATCGATTCTCTGCTCGCGCACAGGGTCTGATGATGCACGGAAAGTCAACCTTCAGAGTGTTCCTAGTCCTGACAGTTACAATGGTAAGCGGTAGTGTGACGCCGGTCTTTCCTCATGTTGCTGTAACGATTTCTGAAGCCCGGGTCGGCGCGATCACGCTCGGTACAGGATGGGGCACCTGGGATTTTTGGTGGCAGCAATACGTTCCGCGATTCCGGCTCACGTGGACTGACGAACAATGGAATTCGTACTTCAAGCTGCTGGAGGAGTCCGGGGGCGATTGGATAAGAGCAGACCTGTATTATGGGGACACGGAACCCCGTAATGACAATAATGATCCAGAAATCATCAACTGGGATGGCTTCACGTTTGAGTCCCCGAAGCTGAAGAGTTTGTATAAACTGCTGGATTATTCCCAAGCCAATGGCATCGATGTGACTCTGACCTATACCTATCTCCGATCCAATCACGACTATAACGAGGATCGGTTGACCGGCTGGTTGAGTAAGGAGGCTGTCTCTAAAGGATTTCCCGAGTTGTGGACGCGACCTAAGGATGAGCCGATCGACACACGTGAACTCGCAGAGAACTTGGCAGCGACCACCTATCATTTACTCAAGAATCGCAAGTACACATGCATTAAGCAAATATCACTCTATGTGGAGCCGGCTGAACAATGGACGAACGTTGACGGGTTTCGGGATACAAAGTTCCTAGGAAGACTGTTGGTAAAACTCGGAATACGAGACCAAGTGGCTATCCTTGCTCCTCAGACCAGCAGACACGTCGATGCTCAGGACGGAGATTATGATGTATTTGCGATCGAAGATTATGGAGCCGTCGTCAACTGGGCTACTCCCGAGAAAGGGCTGCAGAATCTCGATCCGATTTACAAAGACCTCGTAAGTCGGATAAAGCGCATGAAGCCGTCGATGGAAGTCGGTCTCACGGAATATGGGAGAATGTGGAATGAAGGCGCAAGGGATCCGCTGCCCTCTTTTCTTAGCACGCTCTCAGCTGCTTGTCTTGTGTTCGAATTGTACAACTCAGGCTTTGCGGGTACGCAGCGGTGGGCGTTTGACCCATTGTACCACCCCTATTGTTGTTTTGGCGTCATTTCGGTCGAAGGAGTACGGTACCCGCCAGTGGCAACAGAGGTGACGTTCGATACTACGGCTCCCATCATCACAGCCATGAAGCAGGGAGCCAAATTTATCAAGGTCCCTCAGACCTTTGAACCCCAGAGGCTGATTAACACCAACTTACCGCGAGGATCTACCGTCCACCAGGTTGAAGTTTATGACCCCATCAGCCCAGGCAAGGGCGTCTATGCCGTAGCGGCCAGAAACGAGAGCGGCAAGTGGAGAGTCGGGCTCGTCAATCTCTACGCCGGCGTTCGTGACGTTGAGGTCTTCTTCCCAGCCGATTCGTTGCCGGACTCACTCGTATGGGACTATTATGATGCGACAATGCCGCAACAGACTCTTCAAGGAAGTTCACCCACAATACGTGACCATAGCCTAACGCTGAGATTGCCCCCGCGTAGCCTGAGCTTCCTGCGCGATCAGAGCGTTTTGTGACTAAGCCTGCAGTATCTCCTCGGGAGGACATATTTTTCATTTGCCCCATTCAACCGTCCATGAAACTCGAAGACTCATAGGGGGCTAGACAGGTGAAATGAAGGTCGCGATTCTTGGGAACCGAGCGCCTGGGTATGTGAGGCCGATGGCTGAAGGACTCAATCGCATGTTCGCGGACATTAACGTGACAGCGGAGATCTTCTACGACGGACACGGCCAGCTGGCAAAGGTTCAGCCTGCGTTGAGTCAGTATCTTAGCAAGGCCACGCAGGGGTCAGCGATCAAGAATATACTCAAATATTTCCTCCGTGAGGCGCCTTCATTCTACCCGTTTCTGAAACAGATGAGGCAATTTGATGTCATCATCATCGTCAATAGCATCGTCCCCGCCTTTCTGAAGGAATTCTTCCGTGACGAAGCGGTGCGGTACTGGCTCCCCCAAACGCCGATCGTCCTCTACGACGTATTCTATTTACCCACCAGAGGTCCGTGGGGGAGGTGGCTACGTGAGGGCAATCCATCCAAGGGCGTTGCTCAGCCCGGTCATTGGGGGCCCGAGCGATATGATTGGTATCTGGTCGGTTCGGTGGTAAGCGAATGTCCCATGCCGTCCGGCCGCCAACCGTATTCTCTTGTTGAGCTCAACTTTGTCCATGATTCTCTACGTGTCGAACCGAAGAAGGAATTCCTCGCGCTTATCGACTTTGAAATTCCTGAACACATGGCTGAGCGAGCAGTTCAGGCTCTTGCCTGCGAAGAGACCAAGACGAAATATACGGTACTACATGGACGTTATTCCATGGTAGATATTCGGTCGCTGTACCGGCAAAGCAGTATCTTTTCCCTCGCGCATCGCGAGAGTTTTGGCCTTCCTATTTGCGAACTACAAGCATGCGGGAGTTACGTGTTCACTCTCCATTCTAATTGGTGTCCAGCGCACTGGTTGAAAGCAGATCTCGCACAACCAGGGCCGGGAACACTATCCAAGAACTTTGTCGTGTACAACAACGACAAGCAGTTTCTCATCAATGAAATAGAACGCGTGAGGTCCAGTTACGATCCATATGAAGTGCTGGACACATTCAAAAATACTCACCCGCAGCTCTACTGGGGAGACCTTGATGAATTGAAACAGTTCGTCCGGATGGTCGAGCGCGGCGAAATTCACAGCCAGTGCCATCGGGAATATGCGGATATTACTTGTGACTACACCGGGCCTTTTCCTGCATGACACCATTGTCCAACAGCATGCCCATAGATACTCCGTTAATTACCGTGGTCGTGCCTGCGTATAACCGGGCGACCACGATTACCGACTGCGTGCGGAGCGTCCAAGCTCAAACCTACACCAAATGGGAACTCATTGTTGTCGATGATGGGTCATCCGACGGCACACCTCAAGTTGTGGCCAAGTTGGCGCAGGATGATCCCCGCATACGGCTGATTCAGCAGCCGCGTAACGGTGGAGCGCAGGCTGCCAGAAATGCCGGGATTCGCGCAGGGACTGGCACTTGGGTTGCCTTTCTCGATTCCGATGACCAGTATCTTCCAGATAGTCTGGAAAGACGCATGAACCTGGCGAACAAGGAGAATGTATGCGTAGTCCATTCAGAATGTTATGTCATCAACCCTGATGGGACTAAGAAGATCTATCGCGTTCCACCCATTAGCGGCCGGGCCTATTCTACGCTCCTCTCACACGAAGGTCCTGTATTCCAAGGGCTTTTGGTGGCAAAGGATGCAATTCAGCGTATCGATTTATTGGATGAGCAGATCGTAGCCTTCCAAGAGTGGGACACGTCTATTCGTCTTGCGAGATATTATATTTTCGCATTTGAGACAGCTCCCACCTTTATCTATGATTGCCGACATGCCGACGCGATGTCGAAGGATTTGCTACGAGGGGGCCGAGGTTATGAACAGGTGTTCCGGAAGCACTTCTTTGCCATCCTGAGGCATAGAGGTCCTCGGGGGCTTGTCTATCACTATCAGGTTGCGAAGTGGTGGTATGAGGGGGGGAAGGATCAGGGAGCTGCCAGCCGCTGTGCCAGGTTGTCACGCCTTTGGTCGTTGTGCGACCTCAGATCGCTTCCTGGAAGGTTGCTCAGACGCCTCAAGATGTCGTCATAGAGCATGCCCAGGTGTACTCGGTGGCTGTGCTGTGCGGCGGGAATATGCGGCCTTAACCCCGCATGATTCATGAGCGCTTCTGCTGCAATCGCCGATCCGCTGCTCTTGGGCGTGAAGCGTCTTCGATGCGTGAAACGTCGTTCGTGAAGCGTATTTCGTTCCGGAGCCGGGCGCTTCATGTTTCGCACCTGCTTCCAGCGCTTCACGCTTCACGAGATACGCTTCACTCTCTGCTGCGCTTCACGAGGAACGCGTTTTCCTGGCGATGTCGTCCCTCGACTGTGCTCGGGACCCTGAGCTTTGTCGAAGGGCGACGAACCGTCATGAATCATGCGGGTTAACCTGATAACACCGCTCACCGTCGCGCAGTCAGAACATCGCGATGTCCCACTTAAGTAATCCACTATTCTATCGAAACCACTGGGACCACCTCTCTCGCTGTCGCGAATCATTGAGTATCGACAACCCCTAACAATGCTGTGTTGCCCCCCCCAAGGAGGGATTGCCACTACGCAGTCATTTATTCAGAATGAATTTATGTGCGACTTGCAATGTGAACTGGTCGAGGTCTTGGAAGACAGAGCATCGGTTCCGTTGTGACAAGCCACTAAGAGCAATTGTTCAACGACGCGCTTCGAGATAGGGCCATCGAACCGCACATGGCGAGTTGACACTTTCACATATCGGAGAGACAGAATGAAAAAGCTTAAAAACCTTGTTCTTATGTTGGCTGGGGCCTCTACAGCATTCGCTTGTCTTCTAAGTTCAACACTTGCCGTAGTAGAAGCCGCGACCCTGCCGGCGGGGTTCTCCGAATCCATTGTGTTCTCAGGGCTGAGTGCCCCTACCGCTGTTCGCTTTTCTCCGGATGGGCGGGTCTTTGTCACGGAAAAAAGCGGACTCATCAAGGTCTTCGCCAGTCTCTCTGCCACCACGCCCACCGTGTTTCATGACTTGCGGACGAATGTGCATAACTTTTGGGACCGGGGGCTGATGGGACTGGCACTGCACCCGAACTTTCCCACCGTGCCGTCGGTTTACGTCATCTACACCTATGACAAAGACCCCACGAATGCCCAAGTGCCCCGGTGGGGCATTGCCGGCGCCACGTCCGATGGCTGTCCTACGCCGCCTGGCGCCACATCAGACGGATGCGTCGTGAGTGGGCGGGTGTCTCGGCTAGAAGCGGCCTCCGGCAGCAATCTCTCGACCGGCACCGAATCGGTCTTGGTCGAAGGGTGGGGGCAACAGTATCCCGGTCACTCGATGGACACCGTCATGTTTGGTCCAGACGGGGCGCTGTACGCGTCGGCCGGGGATGGGGCCAGCTTTAACTTTACCGATTACGGCCAGGATGGGAACCCGTTGAACCCGTTAGGGGATCCGCCGGTCGGCATTGGCGGCCTGCAGAGTCCTCCCACGGCGGAAGGGGGTGCCACCCGCTCCCAGAGTCTGCGCCGGGTCAGCGGGCCGGCCGTCTTAAATGGCACCCTCATCCGGATTGATCCCTTCACGGGGGCGGGCCTGTCCGGTAATCCGCTCTTCTCCAGTCCAGACCTCAACGCCCGCCGCATCGTGGGCTATGGATTCCGCAATCCCTTTCGGTTTACGTTTAGACCAGGCACCACTGAACTGTGGGTCGGTGACGTCGGGTGGAGCGCCTGGGAGGAGATCGACCGGATCCTTAATCCCCTCGCATCCCCTGTGCGGAACTTCGGCTGGCCCTGTTACGAAGGCGCCGCGCGTCAGCCGGGCTATCAAGGGCTGGGGCTCAACATTTGTCAAAGCCTGTACACGAACGGGAGTGCGACGCCACCCTATTTTGCCTATGCGCATGGGCAACCCGTCGTGGCCGGAGAAACCTGTCCTGCTACCAGCGGGTCGGCCATCTCGGGATTGGCGTTCAATCAAGGGGGTACCTACCCGGCGGCCTATCAAGACGCGCTCTTCTTCGCCGACAATTCCCGGAGTTGTATTTGGGTTATGTTCAAAGGGGCGGACGGTTTACCCAATCCGGCGAGCAGGGCCACGTTTGCGGCCGGTGCTGCTGGTCCCGTCGACCTGCAAATCGGGCCAGGGGGCGACCTGTTCTATGTGGACTTCTCTGGCGGGACCATCCGACGCATCCGATATGCCGGGGGCAATCAGGCCCCGAATGCCGTCATTCAGGCCACGCCGTTGTCGGGACCTACGCCGCTGACGGTCGCCTTCGATGGGCGGGGCTCCAGCGATCCGGAGGGAGGGACCCTGACCTATTCCTGGGACTTGAACGGCGACGGCCTCTTCGGCGATGCCGTGACGGCGCAGGCCTCCTTCACCTACACGCAGGCGAGACTCTATACGGTGCAGCTCAGAGTGACAGATCCTCAAGGGGCAACGGACAGCGCCAGCGTCTCGATCTCGGCCGGGAACTCCCCGCCCACTGCGTTTATTGATACGCCGACCGCAAGCACGCAGTGGGGGGTTGGTCAATCGCTTGGTTTCTCCGGCCATGCGACCGATCCAAACCAGGGCACGCTTCCATCCTCAGCGTTTGCGTGGGAGATCATCCTGCATCATTGTCCCTCGAACTGTCACACACACCCCATTCAGAGTTTCACCGGCGTCACGACGGGATCCATCCCGGCACCGGACCACGAGTACCCGTCGCACATCGAGATCAAGCTGACGGTGAC
>Ga0163146_10002970_pt1 | contig 22104 bp, 16 predicted proteins | sample OliLakLV19MP7G1_FD_148648 | JGI IMG/M metagenome (GOLD analysis project Ga0163146, IMG submission 148648) | Freshwater microbial mat bacterial communities from Lake Vanda, McMurdo Dry Valleys, Antarctica - Oligotrophic Lake LV.19.MP7.G1 | ecosystem: Environmental > Aquatic > Freshwater > Lake >...
GACCGAGGACCTTCGCGCGAAGCTCCTCGGTCGGAAGCTTCGCGTCGAGGACGAGGGTCCCTTCGGCGGGGAACGTCCGAGCGAACTTCTCGCTCTTCGTCTTACGGCCTTTTAGCCAAGACGGGTCCTGGTTAGAGCCCCTTTCCTTCCGACGGGCGGCTACGACCTCTGCGGGCGCTACGAGGTGTAGGACCATGGGTACGGCGCTCCGTGAGATCCGCTCTCGGGCCGACTCGTGGGAGAAGCGGTCCCCGTCGAAGATCGTAACGGGGGTCTTCGCGACGAGTTCGGTCTCCCAGTAGGTAAGCGTCGTATCGACGGCGTTGTACGGGACGGTATCCGCGCCGTCGAACGTCCCGCCGGTGTAGTGGCCGGCGAGCGCGAAGTCCCCGACGAGGGTCCACTTCGGGGAGTCGATAAGCTTCGAGGGCTCGCTTCCTACGAGCGCGCGGACGAGCGTCGTCTTCCCGACTCCCGGCTCACCTACGATCCACAAGGCCTTGTTCTTCATCTCGGGTTCCTCGTCGAGTCTCGCCATATCGAACGGACTAACGTTACCTAGACGATCGAACGGACTAACGTTACCTAGACGACCGTCTTCGAGGCCCTCGGCGAGAGCCTTCTTCGAAGCCGGCGAGAGCCCTTCCTCGTGACGGGGTTTGAACCTCCGACTCGGACCTCGAAGAAGTTCGCGGAGCCCTGCATTACTCGCGACACTCGGATTCGTCGAAGGATCTACCGGAGCGGGGATAAAGACCGGGCCGTCTTCGTAGGGACCGTCGGCATGGGGTCGGCCCCAATCATCTACGAGAGACTCCGCCTTCGCCCACTCCTCGGAAGCCTTCCGGTCTTCTTCGGGAGTCGGAGGATTCGCTCGATAGCGCTCGATAGTCTCCCCGGCCTTCGCGAGAAGCTCCTTCCCTTCTTCGGATTCTAAGGAGGTACGCGCGGTCTTCTGGAATTCGTCGAAGCCCTTTTCGAGCGCGATCTTGGCTTTCTCTCGCTCTTGTTGTTCTACCGAGTCTTTGACGAGCACCTCATCCGAGGGCTCGAAGCACTCCGACCCCACGACCGGGCATTCCCGGCAGTTCGCCGGGTCTTTCACGCTATGTAGATGATGAGGGCAAGGACCTGAATACTCGTCTTTTTCCTGTAGAACTTCGAGGTGGAGGTTCGTCGTGGAAGGAGGGTCGGAAGGCTCCGGGTCAGGCGGATCTCGGGGGATATCCCCGACGACTCCGAGAAGACTGCTATAGAACGACGCGCTTTCCTTCTTCGCCTTCGTCGATTCGATAAGGTCGAGGTGGCGAGCCTCAGGGTTCTTGTAGGTCTTGAACCACTCGGCGTGCTTCGCCTTTTCCTCGGCGACCGTCCCGCACTTCGTCATCTCGACTCGTACGTAGCAAACTACGGAGATACGCTCGTAGTCGTCTTCGCCTTCAACGACCGCCGACATCGCCGTATTGCCGTGCCACTCGTGGACGTCCATCCCGAGAAAGTCCCCGTTCCGGAGATCGACGGCGCAGCGGAACTTCGGGAAGACGGTTTTGGAGCCGAGGTACTTGTGCTTCCCGCCTTCGAGGACGGTGAGGTTTCCGAATCCGGGGAGATAATCCCCAGCGTCCTTGTGAACCCCGGTCCGATAGTTCTTGTTGACGGTAATCGTCGAGAAGACCGTATCCCCGATCATCCAACCCTTCTCGGGGAGATGGTTCGCTCGGATGAACTCGCGTTGATTCGCCCAACGCCCGGGGAGCACGTACTTGAATTCGCGGTTGATCGCCTCGATAAGAGGGATCGCAGTCGCGAACCGTTCGAAGTAGTCCCGGGTAAACGAGGTCTGCCGACAGTAGGGGTTACGTGGGGTCCAGTTGAAGTTCCCGACGATCCCGCTGTAGACCTGGTTCGACTCCGAGGTGTTCGACTCGTACCCGTCGCCGGTGAGGTACCCGGCGGTAACGCTCCCCTTCGGAGGCTCGGGGACGAGGTATCCCGGATCTGAAACCTTCTTCTTCTGAAGGTCTCGGAAAAGAGGGTCCTTGTTCGTATGGTCGGCGACGATGAACCTCGAAGGGTCTTTCTTGAAACCTTCGGGCGTTGCCTTTCCCGCCGCGTACCCTCGATTCTTCGAAGCTCCCGCGGCGAGGCGGAGAATCTTGTAGGCCGGAGAGACCAACTCCGGGTCGAAGGCGCGCTTCCGGAGCGACATAAGGAGTCGAGTCTCCGGATCGTCGTGGGCCCCGCCGAGGAGATCGAGCGCGCTCTCTAGCTTCGGCTTGTAGATATCGACGCTCTCGTCCGACGCGAGAAGGACGTAACTAGAGTCGTCGAGGAAGTCGCCCGCGAGTCTATCGGTCTGCGCGTCGGTAAGGATCCCCTTCCCGGTGAGCTGAATCTGGAGGACCCCATCTTCCGGACGACGCCACTCCCACCACCCTAGACCGTCACGGCTCTTCAGTACGGCGGACGGGTGCGGTTGTTCGGTCATCGGAGAGATCCTTGGGGTGCGCGCCGTCTAGGGGGAATTCAGCGACGACGAAAAACAGGAAGAGGATTAGGAAACCGAGAGGGAGATCCGCGAGAAACCTCGCGCACCCCTTCACACATAACACTAAGTACGCTCGGCGGCTCTCTCCGAAAGAGAGAGCGGCGATCTTTTCGTACGCGGGCTCTCGATAGGTCGAAAAGGACTCGACGCTCCGAAGCGTCGGGTGAAATCGAACGTCGTGGGCGTTTCGGAAATGAGCGTTAGGGAACTCCGCCTTACACTCCCCGGAACAGCGGTAGATACCTTGTCGCCAGAACCAAGGGCGAGGGTCCTCCGGCTTAGATTTGACCGCGCGGGTCAGGAAACGGAACGGGAGAGCGAGACCCTGGAAGCCGCCCGGAACAAAGTAGCTTACAAACCACACCGCTGTGAAGCAGGCTATCAAGAACGTTAAGAGCGAGATCGCGCTTCGACCAATCTCAGCTATCCAAACGATGAGTTCCATTACGAGCGCTCCAGTCGAAGTCGAACCCTCTTGAAGCCCTCGAAGAGAAACGACCGAAGGACTCCGACGAAGGACTCCCAATCTTTCTCGACGTCCGCGTCTTTCCACTCGAATCGACCGGAGAGGGTGAGGATTCGAGGAGTCTTCGGGCAACTCCGGTTTACGTGCTCGTAGTAGATCTCCCGAAGCATCCGCATCGAGGTCGTTTCGTCGAAACCCTCGGCGATAAGCCGTACCTCCAAGCACTGGAGGAACTGGAGTTCGACCGCGAGCGGCGACCCGTACATCTTCGGGGTCCGAAGGATCTCCGCGGGTACCTCCTCCGTAAAGGCGAGGACTCGCGCGAGGCGCTCTTCTACCGTGCGGGTGGGTTCAGGCATCGTGCCCACTCCATCCCGTGATTCATCGCCTCGAAGACTGTCATCTCCGAGGCGTACAATCGGAGGTACTCGGGGACTTCCGGACTCTGCGTCGCGATCCTCTCGAACATCGCGAGAGACGAGGGCCGGAGAGGAGGTCCGGGAAAGAACGACCAAACGCTCTTCCGGATATCGACTAGGTCCGGGCCGAGGACGATCGTTACAAAGGGGACTTGGTTCCCTCGCTCGATAAAGACCCCGGCCTCATAGAGGCCTCCGTCAAGGTCCGAGGCTTGTAGTCGGACCATGAGGTAGGGAGAGAGCGTCTTTAGTTCGACGACCCCCATGTATCCCTGCATGTCGTAGGTTCGAAACGCTCGACAAGCGGGGGGAATCGACCCGGTGAGATCGTAGGGGCTCCACTCGCATTCGAGGAGGACCCTCTCTATACTCCCCTCGAAGTTAGGTCGAAGGGCGAACGTCCCCCCGCGGCGCCCTCGTTTACGGGGATCGACCGCCTCACAGAGGCTTACCCACAAGTCTGGGCTCGACTCCTTCGTAGCGGCGATCGCCGCCGAGATTAGCGGGGAGAGCGCGGGGTCCGGCGCGATATTCGACAGCATAGGAGAGACCCCTTTACGCTTCGGAGTCTCCGAAAAGGTCGAGGACGTTTACGCCTTCTTCTATCGGCCTCTGGAGACACTCCTTCTCGGAGAGCCCTTGTTTCCGACGCGCGTAGTACGTTGATTCGGGGACGCCGGCCGCGAGGCAGATCTTCGTAATCGTCTCCCGGCCTTCCGCCTCAGCTAACCTAGATTGGGAAGGATTCGGGTTCGTCGCGAGAGGCCCGAGCGAGAACGCGAGCTTCTCGTCCATCCCCCCGCGAAGACGCGCGTAGAGGGCCTGACGAGAGATACCCAGCTTCTGGGCCGCAGCAGTAACGGAAGGGATACCCGGCCGCCGAGCGGTCGAAATCTGGGGCTTTTTCTTCTTCACCAGAAGCTCCTGTTATCGGTCTCGTCCTCGTAGAGATCGCACCCGGTGGAAGTGTAGAACTTCTCTATCGAGTCGTCGCATCGACAAGGCGAACCGGAGGGCGGGGCCTCGAAGTCTACGTCGATGAGTCGCGCTCCGGTTAGCGAACAAGCCTCTATGCAAGCAAGCAGTAGCCAGGTCTTCATTTACGCCTAGTCCAGAGGTCGTCCTCCGACAAGATAGCTTCGAGAGACGACCGTACTTCGAAGGATACCCCGAGAGCGTTAAGCCATGTAAGGAAGTATCGATTTAGGGAGGTCGCCTTCTCCGCGTCTATCTTCGAGTACAGGTGGAGACGGGCGTCTCTCCAGTTCTGTACTTTGTCCGCCACCAGCATCATATTGACTTCGGGGATCCGGCTAATCCGGGGTCCTCCGGGGCGATCGACGTCGTGGGTTAGGAACGCGTTCGCGACCGCTCGATACTCCATCGCGAGGACGAGAATCCTCGAAGAAGCCTGGAGCGGATTTACCGCGGGGTAGTCGCCCTTCATGAGGGGGACGAAGAGTTCGTCGAGCTGGAAGATCGGATGGAGGCACCAAGCTCGAAGGACCTCGTCGTCCGCTTTGAGGAACCGGAGGAGTAGGAGGCCCTGGTCGATATGGCGGAGGTAGGGAAGGCCGGACCGTTTGGCTTTCCGCTCCCCATACGCCGAACGGATGGCCTCGTACTCGATCACCTCGCCTGGGGTCTGCGACGACCGGTCGTCACCATCACGACTGCGATTCCTCCCCCATACCGGCTCTTTCTCGTACCAGAGATCTGGGTCCCAAGGAGAATCCCCCGACTGGGAGACCTTCGCTTCGTCCTCCGTTAGGAGACGGTACGTCCCCTCCAAGAGAGAACTCCGTTGGCCGTCCGGAGCTACTGAGATACGGACCTCTCCCTCCCACATCCAAACGCCGACTCCGGGAGGGGGCGCCTCGCGTAGGAAGACGTCCGAGATGTTCTCTAACCCTTGTAGCTCGTCGAGACCGGGACCGATGTGCTCGATGACGAGAACGAGGGCTCCGGTCGAGTCCGTCGCGATGACCGCACGATCTTTCGGGCAGTCCTTCCGAAAGACAGGACGTTTCGGGTCTCTTGTAGTCGGAACTTCTTTCGCCATCGATCTTCTCATACGGGGGTCGGAGGGATCATCGGGTCCTTCACGTACAATTCGTAGTCCTTGTACTCGAAGTCCCCCGAACCCTGCTTCATCCCAAGAAAGACGATACGAAGCTTCGAGCCGGCGTGGGCTAGGCTCGCCTGGAAGAGGGTATCGCAGACCGACCCGCTTAGGAACCAGACGTTCTGGTCCTCGTCGGCGATGAGGTATTTCAGGTAGTCGCCGTGGGGCCCCTGAGCTTCCTTCGTCCCGAGGTAGGTCCCTTCGAGGATCTCCCCCGGGGCTACGGACCACCGCTTCGGAGCGCGGACCTTCCTCCAACCGCCGTCCGGAAGTCGATTTGCGGAATCGTTCATGTAGCGATTACGCTTTTTTAGACTCCGGGGCCGTCCCCGCCTACGGTGACGCTCTAGGAGGTTCCTACTATGAAGCGTTCTAATCTTTTCGAGACCCTACTTCTTGCGCGAAATATGGGGGAGGTCGATCGGATCTCCCTCCGAGTCGCCTCGAACCGCCTTCGCGAACTCTCACGCCGAGACGAGCAGAAGGATGATATCCGTGATGAGGGCCGGGAGACCTCCCGCCAGTATCACTAGACCTCCTGCGTGGGATTCGGGACCGTCGGTCGGGCGGTTTCCGGCGCTAGTTAGGCCGGAAACGACCCCGTTCATCCCGTTAGCGACGAGAGCGAGCCCGAGAGCGTCCGGGATCTCAATCGAGAGCGGGATTTCCAGGTAGGTTCGGATCCTCCGGATCATCTCCTGGATCTCCCGAACTCGTTGTTCCAGCATGGAAATGAAGTTCATGATGAGGTCTTCGCCTCCCTGGATACCGGCGGCGATCGTCTCCAGGAAGTTCTGGATGAGGACGGCGATGTCCTGTAGTCCGGAGAGGTTTCCGATCGACTGGAACGGCCGTACCGCAATCCAACCACCCGAGGCCGAAGAGTCCGCGACTAGGAGCCCAAGGACCTCTCGGGCGTCGTCGTAGACCTGTTCAGAGAAGAGGGAGCGCGCGTACCAGGCTTCCGTACCGTCTCGGGGGACTACGATCGGAGCCGCGTTCCGGGAGTCCGGGATCTCGGAGACGCCGAACCCGAACCCGGCTTCTACGGTCTGATACGAGGCGAGGACCCCGAGGGACCGGGCTCGCGCAAGGGACCGGACGGCGGAGGTCGTAGCGCCTGCGAGCGAATACGAGTTCTTCGCAACGTACATCGGGAGATCGGTACCTTCCGCGTCGGTCGCGGTTAGGCTCTGGAGGATCGTAAGGTCCAGCTCTTCGAGGCCGGAAGCGCCTTCGACCGAGGTCTCGGCCCAACGCCAGTCCGCGAGGCGGAAGAAGACGTCGGTCCTCGCTTGTAGGACGGACTGAGGGAGGTTCCCCTGCTGCTCGATGATCTGGTCGGCGAGAACTCCGATCTTCGAACGAAGGTCCGACCCGAAGGCAACCGGGGTCGCCGCCGTATTGAAGTAGTCTACGGGGTTCCCGAAGATCGGGAGGAGGTTCTGAGCGAAAGCCTCTAGGCCCGTGGGGGTAAAGGTCGTCTTTCGAGGGACCGAACCCCCTCCCGGAAGATCGACCATAAGTTCGAGGGTCGAGATGAGGTTGGGGTTTAGAGTCGGCGAGGGCAGGTTTAGGTCCGACCGCGAGAGGATCATGACGGCGAGGGCCGTATTTACCGCCGCGAGATAGCCGTCCGCCTCCGGGAGCGGGAACGTAACGGGGACGACTCCGGAAGCGAGACTTCGGTCCGAGACTCCGATCGTCGTAGACGGCGCAGCGAAGGGGACTACGTTGACGTCTTCCGGAGTGTTCTGCGGAACGATATTCCAACGGAAGGTACTGGCGGCCGTTACCTTGTCGCTACAGGAGAGGACTCGAACGAAAACGGTAGAGACGCGGGTGGCGTGATCGAAGTCGGGGGTCCCGTCCTCCAAGATCGGAGTCTGCCACGGAAGATCGTCCCGCGTCAACTCCAGCGAGTAGGTTCCGCCGACGAGCGCCTGGGCGAGGACGTCCGCGTGGGGGACGTAGATCGTCCGCTGGTTGTAGAACTTGGTACTATCCGGACCGTCGAAGACGTTCGTCCGGATGAGTTGGGTCGAATCGAGACTCGTAAGGAAGAACGCCGGTCTCGCTCCGGGCTTGAGAGTCCCGTCGGAGTTAAAGGACGCGCTCCACTGAACATCCTCGGCGATTACGACCGAGTCCTTCCCGCCGAAGATCTGGAGGGGCCTCCCGGTGCTACCTTCTTGGTAGAGGCCCGTCGAGTACGAGGAGGGGGTCTCGGTCCCCCCTTCGTCGGGGACGCCTACAACCCCGCCCGTGCTTCCGGGAGTGGGGGCTAGGAAGCCCGCGTAGAGACCGTCCGGCCAGACGCTCAACTCGACGAGGAACCCGTCGGGAGGAACGACCGGGGAAGGGACCGCGGGGTTCGTACCCGGGCTCGGGGAGAGCCCCCACTGGAGGATTGTACTCGTCCGCCCCATCGTCCGGGAGAGCGCCGCTCGAAGGGTCGCTACCGAAGAAGGGGGGGATCCCCCGCTCGGAAGCCGAGTCGTCCCTCCCGCGAAGTTCGCGCGAAGCCCGGCTGGGGTCGGGAGGGGGTTTCCATTGATCTCGAATCCGAAGAAACCAGCGAACCCGGAGATGAGCTGGTTGAAGATATTGAACTGCTCGAAGTTCGCGAGGTTATCCTCGTAGGAAACGTTGATCCCGACGTAAAGGAAGAGGGCGAGGACGGTCATCGAGTCCGAGAAGGTCGGGCGTTCGAGGTCGGTCCGATCGAGGAGCCGGGTAAGCATCCGGCTCTGGTACCCAGGGTAGCCGCCTCGGAGTTGATCCCGAGTCTTATCGTCCATGAGGTACCAGTCCCCATGCACGTAGAAGCCCGCTTTCCGGAAGTCGAGGACGATGTTCTGGAGGGCGGCGATGAGTTCCTGGACGATCGCTCGGATCGGGCTAAGGAGACTCGTCGCGAAGCTCTTGATGATGTTGAGGACGCTTAGGGCGATATCGAGGGCGGCGATGATGAGGTTGAAGATACCATCGACGACGGAAACCGCGTCCGAGATCTCAGGGATCTCAAAGCTGATCTGAAGTCCGCCCCATTCGCCGGTCGTAGCCATCGCTCCTCAACCCTCAGAGGCACCTTACCGCCCCGAGGCGTAACGAGAGGGATGTCGAGAAAGATCAAGACCGGGGATATCGTGGAGTGCCAGGGAGAGGGTCGGGGCATCTTCTTCCGCGTCACAAGCGCGGGAGTCGTGGACGGTATCGGCAAGGCGAAGTATGAGGTGGCCTACCTCGTTCGCGCCGACAAGGAAGGCTTCTCCATCGGAAGGAAGGCGCCGTGGACTGACGGTGCAGCATGACCGACGCGCAAAAACGAGAGCTGTTTGGGCGGCTCCGGTGGCGGGGTATTCGCTACTCCCGGGCCGCGTGGTGTATCCCCGGGGCTTCACTCGGCTCGATGAACAACAGCCCGGAGGCGATCGCCGGTAGGTTTTGGGCCCGTGTCGCGGAGCGCGCATACCGTCGCTTCCAGATCGTTGGCGACGGTACCTAAACAGACTATCTGACGCGCAAGGGTCTCCTACTATCGGTGACGCGATGCGACCGGTCTAGCGACCGCCGCCACGTCTCGCCCGAGCGAGTTGCTCTCGGAGAGCGGTGATCTGTGCCTGATCGCTCGTCGCCTGAGCCTCTAGAAGCTCGGCGATTTTCGCGAGCGCCGCGCGCTGTTTCGAGACGATCGGAAGCTTCCCGAGGTCGGTCGCCTTCGAGCGACCCCAAGAGGGATTCTCTGGATCGAGCCCGAGGTCGCGGAGTTTCTGCTTTAGCTCTTCGGGACCCATATCACCCTTCTTCGGTCGTAGTAAGCTTCCCGGTAGTTCGGGAGGTATGTAATTTCGAGGATTTCAATTGGGAGAGGTCCCTTATGGACCCCCCACATCCCTTCCCCGCAATAATACTTGTCTTCGCCCGAAGGGTCCGGGAGGAGAGGGGTCGAGTCGGGGATCTCGAACTTTACAATCCACGCCCGTAGGTCCGGGCGAGGGCGAGGCGGACCGCTTACGTCGATCGTTACCCAATCCGGGAACCGCTTCGAGAAGTGTACGTACGGGAGTCCGTCCGAAACGTTCCGTCCTGGAAGAAGCTCGCTCGACGATACGATCGATTCTAGAGCCTCGTAGACGCGGGTGCTGGGGTAACCGATCATGTGTCCAGGAGTTTACGCCTCGTTCGAAGTCGTTCTAGGTCGAGTTCGACCTTCTCGATCGAAGCGTCGAGATCTACCTTCGATCGGTGAAGATGTTCCTTACAGAGCGCGTGCTTCTCTACACGGGCCCCGCAGGAGTTCATACTTCCGTTACCCCAGATTTTCCGTTCGCAGCCCGTCATTCCTCGTCTTCACGATAGAGAGGAGACCGTCCGCGGTTTCGGAATCGATCCGAACGAACTCTTGAAGACCCTCGGGGACCGGACGGTCCGCGAGGCGGAAGAGTCGGGCGACGTGGGTACGGTGGAAGAGGGAGCGCTCGGTACGTGAGTGGTGACGGACGTAGTTCAGGAAATCCTCGTCCGTCCAGTCGTCGGGAACCGTCATCCGCCCCTTACGCTTAGACGTTCTCGGTTCCCTTCACCATCGCCAGCAGGCGTTCCTGCTCCGCGCGACGACGAGGAAGCTCCCGATCGAAGCGACGGATTGCTTCCAGAGTTCCGTTCACCCTATCCGTTCGGAGCGTAAGCCAAGCCCATCGCGAGTCTCGCAGACGGTCTCGCTGCTGGAGGGCCTCCTCGATACGATCCGGAAGGACCGGACGACCTACCCCGCCAGCGAAATCCGCGTACGCGGGATCCAAGGGGTGAAACGGCGGACGTAGGTAATCGAGCCGGAAGTCGAGACCCCAGAATCGGCGATCGAGAATGGAGAGACAATCGCTCGTATTCGCGAACGGGCTAACGAGTACCCGGCCTTCGAGAGTCGCAATATACGCGTCGAAGAGAACGCCGAGCCCAACGAGCGGATCCGAACTATCGCCTATGTCGGCGATGTGTTCGTCTCTCTGGAATACGAAGTACGATCCGCTCTTCTCGCTCTCGAAGAGCCCGCGAAGCTCCTCCATCCACGAGAGCATCCGCTCCCGAGTCGAGAGGAGGAGTTCGATCGTTGCCTCGGAGAGGAACGAGGTCGGACGGATTACTCGGTACGAGAAGGGAGCGATCGAAAGGTAATCCGAAGCGAAGGAGTTCGAAGCGTTCGCGAAAGACGTCGGTCGGAGGTCCATCTGCCCCTCTAGCCCGTCTGCCGTTCCCGAGAGGTTCGAACCGTGGACCGTCGGGTAGACCGCGTACTGGTCGTCGAAGATCGCATCGCCGGTAAGTCGGTCCCCTGCGAGATTCCCCCCGAGAGGAACGACGCCTAGCTCGGTCGCCGAGACCGTCGAGACCTTGTAGTAGCCGCGATTGTCGTCCGTACGAAGAGGCGAACCGGCCGTGTATACAGGTGCTCCGCGGGGAAGTACGCCCTCGTCCCCGAACGGTCGGGCGCCGCGCTCCGGGTCTGCCGGGAAGCCTGTAGGACCTCGTAGGACCCCGGCCGGGTCGATGACGAGGATATCTCCCGCTTCGATCCCGAGCGCCGCGAAATCTACAGTCCCGCTCGTATCGCTAAGGACGTTGATCGACTGGTCGTAGGCGACCTGGAGATCGGCGTCGGGGATGTAGGTAACCTTCCCGCCCGTCCTCCAGACGAGGTCGGCGCGACGGTCGAGAAGAACCTCGTCGGTAGCGAGTTCGAGAAGCTCGGCGCAGGACTGCTCCTGGGGGATCGGAGCCGTCCGAAGGTAGACCTCGAAGCGAGTCCCCGGGACTACGGACGCGACCGCGTTCTTCGAAACCGTAAGCGTCTTCCCGTCGGTCTCGACTACGAGGATTTCAGTCTCCGCGATGACCGCGCCGAGAGCGTCGAGGAAGCGAATCGAATCCCCCGAGCGAACCCCAATATCGGCGAGGGTGAAGTCTCCGAGTTGGGTAGCCCCTCCGCCCGCGAGAGGGAGCGGCGGATTCGAGGTATCGACCGGCTCGGCGACGAGCGACCCAGCGCTATTCGTCGAAGTAAAGGACGCGACGATCCCGCGTCGGATCTCATACGCGAATCGAAGTCTTACGAGCGAAGCCGCCAACTCTTCGAGGAGCGGGTGGAATCGGCGGATCCGAAGGACCTCGACCTGAGCGAACTCTAGGTAAGAACCTCCGGCGGGACCGCCTCCCGTAATGTAGCTCGACGCCTCCCGAGTTCCAATATCGGTCGAAGAGAGCGAATGAGACGCGTCTACGACGTTGGCGCTAGAGGCGGCGAGGTCGTTCCCGGAGATCGGGAACGAAGGCTCGACGAAGAGCCCGTCCTTCGCGTGGTAGCGGAGGTCGAAGAGGTCGCCCGGGAAGAGACACGTCGGACCCGAACCGTGGATGGCGCTCCAATCGAAGTTCGTGACATCCATCGCGCCCGCGATGTTGTCGTAGACGGGGGTGTCGAGGGGGACGAACGTAGTCGAAGAGATCTTCACCTTCGCGTAGACCGCGATCTGCAGCAGGGAGGGCGGAACGCCTACGAGAGTCGCCGCTCCCGCGTCGTAGACGACGGTTCCAAACGGAACGCGCGACGCGGTTACCGTCCGGAACCCGAAGAAGAACTCGGATCCTACGGGCGGGGTCGGCCAGAAGGTGTAGCCCGGGAGGTTCTCGGGGACCAAACCTTCGCTGGCGGCTCGAACGGGGAGAACGGTCATCCCAGAGACACGCGTCCCGGCGAGAGCGGCGGCTTCGAACTCCGCGATAGTGATCGCGACGCCGAGCCCGTCCTGATAGTCCGAGAGTCCTAGGAACTGAACGTTGAACGCGTCGAGCGACGTATACGCGGCGGAGACCGTAGCCGTAGCGGTCCCGACCCCGGCCGTATCGCGGATCAAGTAGACGCGACCCGACGCGGGGAACGCGAAGGGGACGGCGACGGCTACGGAGTCCAAATCTTGGAGGTCCGGAAGCGGAAGGAGCGAAGAGACCGTCAGAGTCGCGCCGATATCGTCGAACTCGACGACGGTCGGGAACTCGAAGTCGAACCAACTACCCGACGAGCCCGCCGCGACCGAGAGATCGAGTCGGTGGCCGGGAAGCGTCACGGGAGTCCGCTCGACGCCCGCTCGAACGAGGTACGTCCCGGCCTTCCCGGTTCCGACCGGGAGGGGGAGAGACATCGAGGGATCGAAGACGCCCCTTACGACGGCGATATCCCCAGGCTGTACGCGATCGAAGCCTCCGGCGTAGACGGTTAGGGGGACGAAGACGTTCGCTTCGAGGAACGAGTACGGGGCCCCGGCGCCGAGTACCTCTCCGACGAAGAGGATGCCGTTGAAGATCGGGCCTTCGGCGTCTTGACGCGACGAGGGGATCGCGGAGAAGACGATATCCGTAGCTTCGATCGGGACGTTACCTCGTCCCTCGAACCCGAGAACGCGAAGTTCCCCTACGTTCGCCGCGAAGGTCCCGACCCCGTTTACCGAGGGGGCGATCGAGGTACGGGCGGGGAACGTGAAGGGGAGACCTGCGTTGATAGTCGCGATGTCGTTACAGAAGTTCGCGCGCGTTGTCCCCGCCGCGAGCGTTGTATCGAAAACCTCGCAATCGAATTCGAGGGTCGAGAGCTGCGCTTCCATAAGCGAGCCCCCCGGGAACGAGGGATGGGTAAATCCTCGGGGTAGGGCGGACCGGAAGTCGAGGGCCTCTCGGAACGTAAGGCGGTCCTGGTCGATCGAGGCCGTTCGTCCGGCCGTACTGTAGACCGAGATAGAGAAATCGTGAAACCCGCCGGTCGTCGTAACGCCGGCCGGCGCGATAACGGGGTTGTAGGGGGTGAAGTTGAAGAAGACGTCCGGAGCGGTAGTCCGGATGACGATCTGGTTCGGAAGACAATAGAAGCCGCCGGGAGCGACGCTAACGAAGGTCACTCCGTCGTCTCCGGAGACCTCGAAGGCACAAGCGAGGATGTCCGCGCCTCCGGAGAACTTCTCGACTATGACCGTGCTCCCCGAGACGAATTCCCCGGTCGTCTTATCGATCAGGCGAATCGTTAGGCGACTCCCCTTTCCGTTTAGGGCGAAGATGTCGTTTAGACCGCCGACCGGAACGGGAAGGAGACCGCCTCCGAGCCCGTCGTCGAATACGACCGAGCCGGGGCTGATAGTCGATACGTCGAACGAGGTATTCGTCGGAACGAGGGTCGTGTCCTGTCGGACGACGATCCCCTCCGCGTAGGCCGGGTATCCGACCCAAGCGATCGCGTGCTCTGCGATGTAGTCGAAGCTCGACGGCGCGTTGACCGCGGTAACGAAGCGGGGTAGGTCGATCTGATTTGGAGAGCCGGAGGTGATGTCCGCGATGGAGTGAATTCCGGTCGCCCCCAAGGGGAATCCCGCGAGTCCGGGAACCCCGGTCGGAGCTTGCACTAGGACAAGGTCGTACGGCTTGACGTCGCCGACCCCGGCGTGTCCAGAAGGAGGCGGGTAATCGCCCGAGGTCGTACCGCGCGCGAGGTCCTCGAACGTAGCGAGGGTCGCGAGTTGATTAGCGCTTACAGCTACGACGCCTTCTGAGTCGAGAGTCTCGTCCGGGTAAACGGCCTCGGTTACGTACGGGGCCACGAACGGACTCGGAGGAGCCGCGGGCGGGTCCGGGCTATCCAAACGGATGAGGTCTGTAACGAGCGCTGCCGCGGCTCCGAGAAGCTCTAGCTCGTTTACGGGAGATCCGTAATACGGGAGCGAGTAATCGCCGGAGTCGAGGGTCTTCAGCCCGTCGAGCGCGGGGATACGCGTCGGAAGTCGCGAGCCGTTCTGGAAGGAGATCTTCGCTTCGAGGGTCGAGAGCGGGTCGGGCGGATTCTGACCCGTGATTTCCTTTAGGCCGAATACAGTCGGATCGGAGAACGAGGGAAGGGTCGCGTCGAGTAGCTCGCCGGTCCGCGCATTGAAGTTGAGGTCCGTTCCGATCCGGTACTCCGGGATCGTAGAGACGTAAGCTCCGAGTTCGATCGCCGTCGGGGTGAAGAGGAAGCTCCGGTAGAGCGCGAGAAGAACTGGATCCGTCGGAACGACTAGGACCGAGCCGGTCCCCGGTACGGCGAAGAGGGTATCTCCACGCGCCGGGTCGAGAACGTCTCCGGCGGCCGGTCCGGTTAGCGTCAAGAGTAGGCTCGGGTCCGTAATCGAGACGTCGGCTCCGAGCGGGTCTTTGCTCTTCAGGAGAACGACGCAGCCTTGGAGGATCTCCTCGACGAAGACTCCGGCGTATCGGAATTCCGCGCCAACCGGGAGCATAGAGCCCGCGTAGCCGAGTTCGGTCGCGTTCCCGGCCGGGTATCCGATCGCGAGCTGTGCTCCGACCGCGAACGGCGGGGTATGGAGGTCCGGATCTCCCGTCAGGAGATCGTAAAGGCCGGTCGGTAGCGAACCGCCGCTTTGGCTCGCGAGCCGCGTCGTATCCGGGAGTCCGGTATCCGAGAGAATCGGGAAGTCGGCGATCGGAAGAGGCGTCGCAATTAGCGCGGGTCGTCCGGTCGAGAGAACGTCGATCTCCGGGAAACCCGTCGGCGAGTACGACCAGATCCGAGCGCGCGCGAGACGGTCCCTAGCCTTCAACCCAAGGACGTTCTGGATCGGGCCGAGAACCGGGTTCTCTAGCTGTCCAATCACAGAGCCCGTCGTCGAACGACAAGAGAACGGCGATCCAAAGAGGAAGCCGAGCGGATCGAAGCCGAACTTCCCGGCCGAGTAGACCCCGGGGTTGCCCGTCTCTTCGTTCCCGTCGAGCCCGGGTCCGAGAGTCGTAAAGCCCGTCGTACGTTCAGGGAAGAGCCGCGAGAAGGGGCTCGCCTCGCTCTGACCCGCGAACGAACCGAAGGCGGTAACGCGGAAGTAGACGAAGCCAGCGAGCTTCCGCTCCGTCCGGTTCCGCGCGACGAGAGCAACGTCATCGACGTCGTTCTTTACGAGGACTTCCTGGAAGTTCGAGAGCGCCGAGAAGCTAGACGGCTCCTGGTAGGTACCGGACGGCCGCCCGTTCGAGTCCGCCGTCGCCGACAAGGGCTCTAGGATCGGATCCGCGGCGATGAGGCGAATCGTCGGTAGCCCGCGACGCGCCGACATCCAAACGTCGAACCAGAGGTTCCTCGGATTGAGGGTCCCCGAGATATCGTCCTCGTACCCGGGCGGTACCCAAGGATCGTTCTTCCCGACGTAAAGGCGGAGCTTCCCGTCTCGCTCTCCTACGAGCGAGCCGTTTAGCGTCTCTTCGATCTGCTCGAAAGAAGAGACGACTGCGTTGTAGAAACCAAGGAAGGCGCGCGCGACGCGATCTCGATCCGTAAGATTCTGGCGTTCGGTTACGAGACCGGCACGTCCATAGTCGGCGTTGGACTTCGAGACCCCGGTCGAGATCGTCGGACCGTTCGAGGGCTCCGCCGCCGTCGCCTGCTTCTTCAGGTCGAGAGCGACCTCTCCAACGAGAGTCTCGAACGGGAGGGCCCGAACGTAGAAGGCGTCAGGGGCCTCGAACGTGTAGGTAGCCTGGAGGACTCCACCTACCCGGCCGTTCCGAACCGAAGGTGGATCAGTGAACCGGAAGTTAGTAGAGACGCGCGGGTACTGGACCGCCCCCTTGTAGAGGAAGGGCCCGATCGAGCGCGAGTCCGTACGAGCGAAGTAGAGAATCTGACTCGCGACGAGGCCGGATTGACGAGGCGTCGTAAACGAGAGGTTCCCGTTCGTCTCCGAGATTACGTAGTCGGCTCCGAGAGCGAGGGTCCTTCCCGGGAGGGTCTCCCCGTCCTCGTTTGTTTCTCCGAAGAGAACGACCTCGTAAGACTCCGTCGGAAGGAAGGGAGACTTCCCGAGAAACTGAGTCGAACCTTCCGGGTAGATCGGACGAACGGAAATCTTGACTAGTGAGTTCACCATCCCAGACGACCAGGAGAAGCCCGACGGGAAGGGGGACGCGACGGTTACGGTCGTGAAGCGACCGTCCGCCGCGAGTTCGCCCTTTACGATCCCGAAGGGCTTCCCGTCGATTTCTAGGAGATGACCGGCGACCGCGTATCGAGTAAGGTCGCCCTCGAACTTGATCTCGACCTGACCGGCCGTAACCGGTTCGAACCTCGGAGTCTCCGAGAGATCGAAGGCGTCGGCTGCCGTCGGTAGGAAACCGGAGTTCGTCTTTACCGGACGATCCGAGAGGAGCGAAAGAGCATTCGCGCCCGGGTTTAGCGAACCGGCTCCGTTCGTAGGAGCCGGAGAGATCCCAACGGTCGTCGTATCGCTCGCCGAGTCGTAGGCGACGCTCGCAATATACGTAGAGAACGCACCGACTCGAAGGACCTTCCCGACTACGACGTCCGCGCGGCGGTCCGAGTCGAGAAGGAAGAGAGACGCGCCCTTCGAGAGGTTAAAGGGCGGACGCCAGACCGGGGCGTTCGAAACCGTATACGAGGTCTCTCCGCCGAAAGCCTCATAGACCCCGTAAGAGATCGTAACCTTCGTCCCGACCGGGACCTCTTCGTTAAGAGAGATCTTGTTCGTAGCGAAGTCCACCGTGCAGCCCAACGGAACTCCGTAGGTGAGCTGCTTCGAACCTGCGTAGACGATCGGAGAGATCGAGGTATCGACCGTTCGTCCGGTGGGGTTGAACGAGTAGAGCTGACTCGAAATCCGCGTCGCGATCTCCGCCCGGAGGAAGAGCGGAAGGAACTGCTTGATCTGAACGGGGTTACCGGCCTCGTCGAGGAAGAGTTCGCCGGTATTCGGGACGGCTCGATAGTAGGTAACCTCGACGAGTTGATACGCGCGAATCGGGTTCGCGAGGAACGTAAACGCTCCGAGGATCGGATTTACCGTCGCGTCGGTCGTCCCCTCGACCGAGAGTTCCTCGACGAAGTAGACCGGCTCCCCGGCGCCCGAAGCCAGGTCTACCGCCGAGAGTTGTACTTCCCCGGAGTCCGGATTGACCTCCGCTTCTCCAGTCGCAAGGTCTGTAGTCGCGAGGAGGGTCTCGACGTACCAAACGGAAGCGCTCGCATAGTTTTCGAGGATGACGCTTCCGAACTTCAACTCACCGGTAGGGGTGAGGTACTCGATTTGCGAACCCGGATCGGGAGAGAACGAAGCGACCGGGACGAGACTCGCGCCTTGAACGAAGTCCGTAGTCCCGACGCGAAGATCGAAGGCACCTGACGTAAAACGGACTCCCGTCGTCGGAACGAAGAGAACCCCGTTCGCAATTACCCCTAGTTCGCTACGGGCGAGGATCGAAAGCGGGTAATCCGTTCCGACCTGGGAGATACGGGCGAAGATCGGACGGCCCCGCGTGATATCCTTCGCACAATCCGCGTTCGAGAGAGCGCCTTCCGCGACTCCGAGTTGGGTAAGGACGCGGATCGAAAAGGGCTCTTCGGCGAGGTGGTTGAAAGTCTCGTAGACGACATCAGCTACGACCGTAGGATCGACCGCTCCGGGGGCTACCCCTCGGAAGATCTGATACGAGACGTTGAGTCCGCTGTCTCCCGAGAGGAACTCAGGAGAGACGCGAAGAACCGTCGCCGAGACTCTTTCCTCGACGAGATACGAACCCTGATCGTCACCCGACGTAAGCTTCAATCGATCGCCGACGGAAGCCGTCGAAGTGAAGTTCGCCGAGAGATCGGTAAGGAGATCCGCGCCGGCCGAGAACCGACCTCGCGCCCCCGACTCTCGGAGATCTCCGACCTTTGTAAGTAGAACCGCCTCGCCCGGTCCCCCGTTCTTCGGGAGGAGAAACTCTAGGTCCGGTTCGAGGTACTGGAACGGGCCGCCTTCGGCGAGGCGAAGGAAGCCGCCGAGCTGCGCGATGAAGGTCTCGGGGACGACGCCCGGGGCCCCGAGATTGATACTCGCGATAGGGCCTTGTACCTGAGCGGTTCCCCCGCCCTCGGTAAGCCATGCGAACTTCTGCTCCTCGAAGAGGTACTTGACGTCCTCCCAAGGTAGGAGCGGGGACTCGACGACGGGAGCGACTCCAGGGGCTCCGGCCGCCGAGAGCGTGAAGAAGACGCCCTCGTCGTAGCCCGCGATATCCTCGCGAGGCGCGTAATCGAGGAAGTGGAACGTCGTCGGAGAGACGCTCTCGGTAAGCGTCCGTTCTTCGAGTCGGTACTTGTCTACGTAGTCTGAGATCCCCTGGGACCCGTCGAGGTCCCGAGGCGAACGGTAGAAGCCGAACTCGCCGCCGAAGTCGGAAAGCCAGTTCGGGTCCGTAGCGCTCTGATCCGCTCCGGTCGGAGCCGTCCGCCATCCCGGGAGGAACCCGAGAGCCGTCGCGCCCGAGAGGTCGAGAACTCCTCCGGTTCCGAACCCAATACTGACCGAGCCGTCTTCGAGATCGAGATGGGAGATGGCGATTCGCCCGTTTAGGGCATACGAAATCCCCGGCGCCGCCATGAGGATGATTCGTGCGTAGATGTCGTTCGCGATCGTAGCGGCCGAGAACGTACCGGCGCCGAGAAGACTGGCACTCCAGAGGACGGAGATAGGGCCCAGCAAAAAGTTGAGCGTCTCCGTACCGTCTAGAACGAACGAGTCTCGGATTCGGGAGAAGAGCCGCGCCTCGGTCGCGTACGTAGCGGGAACGAACTCCCCGGTTCGGAAGTAGATCGGCTTTCCGGTTAGGTCCTTCCGAGGAACGCTCCCGAAGAAGACGAGAGAGCCCGCGCCGACCCGCTCTTCGAGCGACACATACGCGAGGTCTCCCGAGACGCGATACGGGTCGGTCGGTAGTTCGTCCTCGAAGCCGACGGGGATCGTCCGAGTTACGGATCGACCGGGGGAGAAGAGGATTACGTCCCCGATCCCCGACGATAGCGTCCGAACGAGACCCGTATCTCCCGGGCGTGGGGTTACGGCCCCGATGCTCGGAGGGTTCCCGAGCCGGTCCGGCGCCCGCAGGATACCCGAGGCGCCGAGGCCGGGGAGCGTCGTCGCGTCCGGGATGAAAACCGATACAGCAGGGTCGTAGCTTGTTACCGGGGTACCGGAGCTGTCTACGAGAAGGACCGGAGCCTTTACAGGCTGTGGGTAGAAGTTGAGGGTAATCCCGTCGTAGCGAACGACCGCCCCGAGGAAGAGCTTGTCGAAGAACGGCTCTGGGGAGATCCGAGTCCCAGGCTCCGCCTTCGCGACGTCGTCCGGGGAAAGGATGAGGAGACCCGTCGAGGTCGCGAATCCCGCTTCCCCTTCCGCGATCGTCGCCGCGAGTAGAGCGGCCTCGGTATCGAACGCGCGGGCGACGAGGGGGGCTCGGTTACCAATACGAACAATCGGCCGCTCCCCCGGACCGGGGACGGGCGCGAGGAAGAGAGGGTCTGAGATGGCGTCCCGAAGAAGGCCGATAACGCCGTTTGACTTCTCGGAGAAGGTCCGGGGAACGTACCAGACGGTCTGACCTTCGTAGGCTTGGATGAAAGCTGGGTTCCAAACGAGTCGGCCCGCTCCGGCACCGACGACCCCGGCGAGGGGAGGGGTAACGCTCGCGAAGTCGTAGTCGGCATTGGCTAGGTCGTCGGGAACGACACGAACCCCCGAGTAATCCCCGGTCGTTCGATCGACGACCGGATACGAAGTCGAGTCCGGGAAAGTCCCGAGTCGGATCATCGCGTATGAGTCGCCGATCGAACCGGGAAGCGACGAACCTACGGGCGTCGTCGGCCGCGGAGAGAGAACATACGAGCGGCCGTCGCTCGAAAGAGGGGAGAGATTTAGAGGAGCGCCGCCGCGATAGGGCTCCCACTTCGAGGTCGCGCCATTCCAACCGAAGCGGCGCGCGTACGAATCGTTTCGCGTCCACCAGAAGCGGATCGCCGAGATCCAGTAGGAGACCGCGACGATCGAGTCCCCGCGAGCGAGAGACAAGGCGGGGGCGTCGGGGTCCGCCGGGGCGGTAGCCGTGAGCGTCGCTACCGTTGGAAGGAGCGTAATCGCCGACGAGCCGGCGACGAACGAGAAGTCCCCGTCCGCGAGGGTAAGGACGAAGGTCGTTCCGCCGCGCTGGAGGCTAATCGAGACGACCCCCGCGATATCCCGACCCCCGTCGTCGGTTAGGACGAGACGAGCGGACCCATCCGTAGACTCGCCGGTCGGAGACGCGGGGTCGAGGACGGGGATAGATCCTTTCGGGATCTTCCCCGTCCCGTCTGTCGTCGCCCACTCAGGGCCTTCGAGAGTTGTAAGTGAGCCGGTATTCGCCGCCCAGACCAAGAACTCCTGCTCGCTTCCGAGCGGGGAGTCGAGAACGGCGGTCCGATACTGGTCGGCGCGAACCTCAGCGAGATCCGGCCCTCCGGCCGGGTACAAAGCCCAATCCACCAACGAAATTACGTCTCGCGCAACCCCGGAATCGGCGGGAGCGCTGGTCGTAGCGTTAGTCTGGGAGGTCTTCGCTCCCCGTAGTACAAAGCCGTCGAAGAAATCGGTCACTTAGACTCACGATACCGCTTGAGTTCTCCCTCGTCGCGGAAGAGGAGAATCACCGGGAACTCGATGACTTCGCCTTGGGGTTCTTCGGGAAGCGTCCAACCGACGTCACCTGTTCTCCCAGGTCTTCGGCGGCGCGCCCGTGATGTGAATGATCCCCGCATGGCCAAATCCACCACGCTCGGCGATGCGCTCGGCGCTCTCGCCCCTGCCGTATCGTGCAGCGTAGATCTCCCAGATTGCCTCGTGCTCGGCCCACGTGATCGAACCGGCCGGCCGCCCCCGGCACACATGGTCCTGTACCGGGACGCGCCGCTTGACGGTCACGACGCTCGTGGTCCGCACCGTCTCGGTCGTCGTGATCGCCACCGTCTCCGTCTCGGTCGTCGTGATCGCCACCGTCTCTGCTCCTCTGCCGCCAGCCCCGCGCCGGCGACTCAGTAGGTTACCATCTCGTATCTGTAACGGGCGAGCCCCGGGGCTTTTAGCCCTACAGAACGAATGAAATCGTAGACCCCACGCTGCTCGCTGGTCCAAGGGGGCCCGCCGGAGCTACGATCCCCGTTCCCGGAAGGGTGATTCCTGTCTGGATAAACGAGGAGATCCCGGAGGCGATCGCCGTGTAGAACGAGGGGAGACTCGACCCCGTCCCGCCTAGAGCCCCGGTCAGAGCTACGTGGGCGAGCTGTAGAGCTACGGCGAGGGTAGCCGGGTTTGCGCTCGCGATAAACGAGACGTCGATCCCCGAACCGACCCCGGCCGAGACCCCCTGGTAAAGCAGGGACCCACTCAGGGACGAGAGGAGCCCGGTCCCGATCGCGGTCCCGACCTGAGCTACCGTCGTCCCCGAGAGGCCTCCGCCGGACATCCCGGCGACGACGAGCGCCGGACCCCCGGTGAACTGTAGCGAGCCCGTGACGGTTCCCGCCCCTACGACGCCCGTAGAGACGCCCTGGATTACGACGTTCCCCGGCGTAGGGGCCCAAGTCGAGAGGGCGTTACCAACCGCGTCGGCGAGAAGGGCCCAGGTCTGACCTCCCGGAAACCCGGCC
>Ga0163146_10002981_pt1 | contig 22054 bp, 15 predicted proteins | sample OliLakLV19MP7G1_FD_148648 | JGI IMG/M metagenome (GOLD analysis project Ga0163146, IMG submission 148648) | Freshwater microbial mat bacterial communities from Lake Vanda, McMurdo Dry Valleys, Antarctica - Oligotrophic Lake LV.19.MP7.G1 | ecosystem: Environmental > Aquatic > Freshwater > Lake >...
CCCGTGCACACGACCGCGACCGCGACCGCGACCGCGACCGCGACTCGGCCCGAATTTCTGCTACGAGGATGTGCGGCGATGCGCAGCACCTGCTCCGGCGCGCAGCCATCGTTGGCTGATGCCGGAACTGAATGCCGGAACTGAGTGCCGGAACTGGGTGCCGGCTTACAGAATGGCTTCGAGCCGTGCCACGGCGCCCCGGCGCCGGCGCTGCGTCATGAAGGCCAGGCCAGCCACAGCCACCAAGGCCAGCGAACCCGGCTCGGGCACGGTGGCAATGGCCAGGCCGCGCAGACTGTCCATGCCGATGGCACCCAGCAAGGTGGCCGCGCCGGTGCCCAGGTTGATGCTGTACAGGCCTTGTGCGCTGCCCACGCGCAGCGACGTGAAGGCCTGGTTCAGCCCGCCCAGAGTGCTCCTGAAGTAGGTAGGGATGCCTGCAACAGCGCTCGCGAATCTGCCGTCCATCGCGCCGCGCGTCCATATGCGCTTCGCGCCTGGACATGAACCGGATGCACGTCGCCGCACCGACCCCCCATGAACGGGGGTGGCGTAGACCCTTGGATGGACTGCTGGAGCGTCAGCGCCGCCCTCGGGATCGTGATGTGGCGTCGGCATGGCGCGCAGCGCGGCCAGGCGTTGCTGGTCGGTGGGGTCGGTGGGGTCGGTGGGCTCGAGCCCGCCGATCCACGCAAGCGCGAAGACCGACTCCACCACGCGCCGCCTGCAGGGCGTTCAGTCAGAACCCGCGTATTTGCTGGCGTTTGGGCCTGCACGTCCCGGGGCTGCGGGACCGCTGCGGACCGGGCCAGGTACCCGGGCGGCGATACTTTGTCGATGGACTTCGTCAACGTGCCCCTGTTCGCCGCCGCCACGCTGGTCTTCATCAGCGTGCTGGCCGGGCTGATGTCGGCACGGCTGGGATTTTCATTCCTGCTGGTGTTTTTGCTGGCCGGCGTGCTGGCCGGTGTGGACGGCCCCGGCGGCTATGTGTTCGACGATTACCGGCTGGTGTTCTGGGTCGGCAACGTGGCGCTGGCCGTCATCTTGCTGGACGGCGGCCTGCGCACCAGCTTCACCACCTTTCGCACGGGGCTGAAGCCGGCGGCCGTGCTGGCCACGCTGGGGGTGCTGGTCAGCGCCGGCATCACCGCCCTGGCTGGCATGGCTTTCCTGGACCTGCCCTGGCCGACGGCCCTGCTGCTGGGCGCCATCGTCGGCAGCACCGACGCGGCGGCGGTGTTTGCCTTGCTCACGCGTTCGGGTGTGACACTGAACGAACGTGTGGCGGCCACACTGGAGATCGAATCCGGCGTCAACGACCCCATGGCCATCTACCTCACGCTGGCGGGCATCGCCGTGGTGTTTGCCGTGCGCGACGGCACCGAGGTGGGCGGCGAACTGGTGCTGCAGTTCGTCAAGCAGTTCGGTGTGGGCGGCGCGCTCGGTGTGCTGGGTGGCCTGGCCATGGCCGCCATGCTGCCGCGCCTGGCGCAGCGCGACGCCGGGGGCGGCATCCTGGCGCTGATGCTGTGTGCCGCTGGTCTGTCGGTGTTCGCCTTCACCGGCGCGCTGGGTGGCTCGGGCTTCCTGGCCGCCTACCTGTTCGGTCTGATGGTGGTCAACCGCGCTGCGCCGCAGACCCTGCCCACGCTGCCCGCCATGGACGGTTATGCCTGGTTGTCGCAGTCGCTGATGTTCTTGCTGCTGGGCCTGCTCGTCACGCCCAGCGAACTGTTGACGCACCTGCTGCCCAGCCTGGGCGTGGCGGCGGTGCTGATGTTGGTGGGGCGGCCGGCGGCGGTGTGGTTGTGCCTGGCGCCGTTCCGCTTCAGCCGGCAGGAGAAGTGGTTCATCAGCTGGGTGGGCCTGCGCGGCGCCGTGCCCATCGTGCTGGCGCTGTTCCCGTTGCTGGCGGGGGTGCAGGGCGCCAACCAGCTGTTCAACGTGGCCTTCGTGGTGGTGCTGGTGTCGCTGCTGGCGCAGGGCAGCACCATCGGCCTGGTGGCACGACGCCTGGGCGTGGCCCTGCCCGACCCCGGGGACGAACCCCGCACACGCAAGACCTTCGGCGACTTCGAGCTCGACGGCCAGATGCCGCTGGCCGCCATCTGCCAGTTCTACGGCCTGCCGCCAGCGCCTGATGAACACGCCAGCCTGGGCGCGTGGATGGCCGCAGAGCTGAAGCGCCCGCCAGTGGCCGGTGACCGAGTCGCCCTGGGCGCGGCCCTGTTCATCGTGCGCGGCCTGGAGGCCAACCGCATCACGCGGGTGGGGCTCAGCCTGTCGGCGTGAGAGCGGCGCCAGGCTCAGTGTGGTGTCGCCCCACACTGACTTGTCATGGTGAACCGTCGACAGGTCTTATCGTTGCTGTCTGATGAACACGCCCAACCTGTCCGATTCCGAGTCGCCGTCCCGTGAACCGGCCCTGGCGCCACTGACCCACCTGCAGCGCCTGGAATCCGAGAGCATTCACATCCTCCGAGAGGTGGTGGCCGAGGCCGAGCGCCCGGTGATGCTGTACTCGGTGGGCAAGGACAGTGCAGTCATGGTGCACCTGGCGCGCAAGGCCTTCTACCCGGCGCCGTTGCCGTTTGCGTTGTTGCACGTCGACACGACCTGGAAGTTTCGCGACATGTACGCGCTGCGCGAGCGGGTCGCAGCGCAGCCCGGCCTGCGTCTCATCGTGCACCGCAACCCCGATGCAGTGACCCAGCACATCAACCCCTTCGACCATGGCTCGGCGGTGCACACTGACATGTGGAAAACGCAGGGCCTGAAACAGGCCTTGAACGAGCACGCCTTCGATGCCGCGTTCGGCGGTGGGCGTCGGGACGAAGAGAAATCGCGGGCCAAGGAACGCATCTTCTCGTTCCGCAATGCACAGCACGTGTGGGATCCCAAGAACCAGCGCCCCGAACTGTGGAACCTGTACAACGGCTTGAAACGGCCGGGCGAATCCATCCGCGTGTTTCCGATCTCGAATTGGACCGAACTCGACGTCTGGCAGTACATCCACCTGGAAAGCATCCCCGTCGTGCCCTTGTACTTCGCCGCCGAGCGCCCGGTGGTCAAACGAGGGGGCACCTGGATCATGGTCGACGATGACCGCATGCGTCTGGATCCCGGCGAGGTGCCGCAAATGCGCCGGGTGCGCTTTCGCACCCTGGGTTGTTACCCGCTGTCGGGCGCCGTGGAGTCCGACGCCGACACCGTGCCGGCCATCATCCGCGAAATGCTGACCACGCGGACTTCAGAACGGCAAGGCCGCATGATCGATCACGACGGCAACGCCTCGATGGAACGGAAAAAACAAGAGGGCTACTTCTGATGGCCCACCAGTACGACCCCGCCGCGCTGGACATCGACACCTTCCTTCGCCAGCACGAGCACAAGACGCTGCTGCGCTTCATCACCTGTGGTTCAGTCGACGACGGCAAGAGCACCCTCATCGGGCGCCTTCTGTACGACTCCAAGCTGGTCTTCGACGACCAACTGGCGGCGGTGACAAAAGACTCGGCGCGCTGGGGCACACAGGGTGACGCTCCCGACCTGGCGCTGCTGGTGGACGGTCTTGCAGCCGAGCGCGAACAGGGCATCACCATCGACGTCGCCTACCGCTTCTTCAGCACCGAGCGGCGCAAGTTCATCGTCGCCGACACGCCGGGCCACGAGCAGTACACGCGCAACATGGTCACCGGCGCGTCCACCGCCGACCTGGCCGTCGTTTTGGTCGACGCACGCAAGGGCGTGCTCACCCAGACCCGCCGTCACACCCATCTGGTCGCCCTGCTGGGCGTGCCGCAGGTGGTTCTGGCGATCAACAAGATGGATCTCGTGAACTTTGACGCCGCGGTGTTTGCGCGCATCGATGCCGAATGGCGCGCACTGGCGGCCGAACTGGGCCTGCGGCAGGTGGTTTCGATTCCGGTGTCGGCACTGGACGGCGACAACATCATCGCGATCAGCACCCGATTGCCCTGGTACGCTGGGCCCACGCTGATGCAGCACCTCCAGACCTGTCCGGTCGACGACGAGCGCCGCCAGGCAGCCGCCCTGCGCCTGCCAGTGCAGTGGGTGAACCGCCCCGACCCCGACTTTCGCGGCTTCTGCGGCCTCATCGCAGGCGGCACCGTGCGCCGCGGCAGCCGGGTGCGTGTGCTGCCCTCGGGCCGGGAGAGCCACATCCAGCGCGTGCTGGTGGGAGACCGTGATGTGCCCGCTGCCAGGGCCGGCCAGTCGGTGACGGTGACGCTGGCCGACGAAATCGACGTGTCACGCGGCGACCTCATCTGCGGCAGCAGCAGCCCGGCCCAGGTGGCCGACCAGTTTGAATGCACGCTGGTGTGGATGGCAGGCGAGCCGCTGCTGCCGGGGCGGCCCTATCTGGTGAAGATCGGCGCTCGCACCGTGGGTGGCACCATCAGCCAGATCAAGTACGAGATCAATGTCAACACGCGCGAACACGTGGCGGCCCGCACGCTGGCCCTCAACAGCATAGCGGTGTGCACGTTGGCGCTGGACCGAGCGGTAGCCTTCGACGCCTACACAGACAATCGCGACACCGGTGGCTTCATCGTCATCGACCGGGTGTCCTTCCACACGGTGGCGGCCGGCATGCTGAACTTTGCGCTGCGCCGTTCGCAGAACCTGCACCTTCAGGCTTACGAGATCGACCAGCAGGCCCGTGCCGCATTGCTGGGTCAGCGGGCGGCCGTGGTGTGGCTGACCGGCCTGTCAGGCGCGGGCAAGTCGGCGTTGGCCAACGTCCTGTCGCGCCGCCTGCATGCCATGGGGCGGGCGGCCTATGTGCTGGACGGCGACAACGTGCGCCTTGGCCTGAGCCGCGACCTGGGCTTCACCGACGCCGACCGGGTGGAAAACATCCGGCGCGTGGCCGAGGTGGCACGGCTGATGGCCGACGCCGGTCTCATCGTCATCACGGCCTTCATCTCGCCCTTCCGTGGCGAGCGCGCACTGGCACGCAGCCGCATGGAACCCGGGCAGTTCGTCGAAGTTCACGTCGACGTGCCGCTGGCCGTGGCCGAGGCCCGTGACGCCAAGGGTCTGTATGCCAAGGCGCGGCGTGGTGAGCTGCCGCACTTCACCGGCATCGACTCACCCTACGAGCCGCCTGAGGCACCCGAGGTCTGCCTGGACCAGTCCGTGCTGAGCCCGGAGGCTGCAGCCGACCAGGTGCTGGCGCGTCTGCAAGCGCTGGGCATCCTGCCGCCTTGAATTTTCAGCAAGGCGTGGTGCTGGCCGTCCGCACCCGTGCGAACGCCTCTAAGGCCGGTGTTGTGCGTGGTTGTGCGTGCGCGCGCTTGACGCCCTGCAGCGTCAACCGCCACCCGGACCGCGCTGCCGGTGCAAAGCCGGGTCCACCGCCCGCACCATGGCAGCCGTGTCCAGAGGCAGACCCAGGAAGTTGGCCAACTCGTCGGCCACGGCCTGCGGCTCGCTGATCACCTGGTGGTACGACACGGGCAACACGGCAAGGCAGCGCTGGCTTGCCAGCCAGGGCTGCAGTTGCTGCAACTGGCCTTCGAAGGCCGTTTTCAGCAGCGCCGCATCGGCGCCAGGCTTGCCCTCGCGCTGCAGCATGCTGTGCTGGCTGGCGATGACCTCGTCCACGGGCCTTTGCATGAAGACGATGCGGTACTGCAGCGACCCGTCCAGCAGCAGATCACGCAGCAGCAGGTGGATGACTTTGACCACCTGGCCACGCGCACCTGGCAGCCAAGACCGGTCGCTGCGCAGGCGCCTGACGGGCTCGAACTCGAAGTAGCCGCGTTGGTTGCTGTCGTCGGCCGTGCGCAGGCCGTCGGTCAGCGCCGACAGGCCGCCTGCATGCAGCATCTGCATCATCAGCGAGGTGCCCGAGCGCGGCAGCCCGCTGACGACGGTGACAAATTCCGGGGCCATGGCTTGCATCCCAGCCGGTCAATCCAGCGCCGGCTGGGGCAGGCCTTCGGCGAGCACTCGCCGGGCCGTCTCAAGGTGCCTGGCCGAACGTTCGCGCTGGCCCAGCTTGCCCGCCACCAGCGACACATAACGGTGGGCCACTGCAAAGTTGGGCAGGATGGACAGGCACAGTTCGAAGGCCTGCAGCGAGCGGTCGTACCAGCCCAGTCGCGACAGCACCGCACCCAGCTGGAAGTGCGCCAGCGGGTAGTCATGCGCCAGCGCAATGGCCTGCAGACCGCTTTGCACGCCCTCTTCCAGCTTGCCTTGCCGCGGCAGCGCCACGCTCAGGCCGTAGTGCGCCTCGGCGTTGTGTTTGTCCAGCAGCAATGACTTGCGGAATGCATCTTCGGCCCGGCGCCACATGCGCAGCCGCAGGTAGGCGCGGCCGATGCGGCACTGCAGCCAGGCGTTGTCCTGGCCCTGCTGCGCGGCCAGCTCGAAGTGCTTCAGCGCGCCGATCACGTCGTTGGCCAGCCAGCAATGGAAAGCGCGGAACATGGACAGCTGCGGGTGCTCGGGCTGCATGCGCTGCAGGCTTTCGCTCACCTGGCCCAGCGCCGCCGCATCGCCGGCCGAGATGGCGGCCTGGCCGGCAAAGACCAGGTAGGCCGGCTCTTGGGGAAACTGCTGCACCAGTTCCAGCGCCAGGCCCAGCGCACGCGCGGGGTGTTTGCCATCGATGCAGGTGCAAGCTAGGTTGAACTTCTGCGCCGCACGTGCCCGCACGATGTCGCGCCCCACGTCTTCACCGGGCGCTTCGATGTAACCCAGTTCGACCAACTGCAGCATGGCCGCGGCAGCCGCCTCGGGGTCGTCATCCGCGATTTCGCGAATCCGTGCGTCGTACACCGGATCGGCAACGTTTTCCCAGGAGTCGATGCGCTCGATGGCCGGCGGCTGCTCAAAGGCATGAACCAGCACCCTGCCTTCCATGTCGGCGCCCACGGGCAGGCCGAACAGCGCCAGCACGGTGGGTGTGATGTCCAGCAGCGTCGCGCCCGGAATCGTTTCGTCTTTCTTGATGCCCGGCCCGGCCAGCAAGAACATGCCCAGGTTGCGATGCCACTGTTCAGGGCTGACCACGCCAGTGGGGCGCGAAGCGCCGTTCAGAAAACCGTGGTCGGAGACGATCATCACATGGGCATCGGGCCCGGCCAGTTCCACCAGGCGGCCCAGCATCTGGTCGTGGAACTCGTAGATGGCGTTCATCACGCCCTGCAGCGGTTCGAACAAGTCGTGGCGCACCTGCTCCATGCGCGGCGGATGGAAGACCATGAAGTCATGGCCCACCCGGTCGATGGTGTCGTAGTAGGTGGTGCAGAAGTCCCAGTCGTGTTCTTCCATCACCGCCGTCGTCAAGGCGTGCAGCGTGATGCACTCCGCCAGCCGCCGGGCCAGCGAGCCCAGCAAGCGCTGAACCTCCGGGTCGCGCTGGTCCAGCCGCGCAGCGGTGGGAATGAACTGCTGCAGCATGGCCGCAGTGACCTCTGCCGGGTGGAAACGAAGGTCCGCCAGGTCGTCGGCCAAGTCGGAAGGGAACACGGCGTCGGGCTGCGGCGGCCACACTTCGGGCGTGGCCGAAGCCGGCGCGACCATGAACAACTGCGAAACGCAGACGCCGTTGATGTCTTCAGCCGGATGGCTGGCGTACCAGTTCAGGGCCTGGCAGCGTTTGCCCGACTGCGCCAGGATGTTCCACAGCGCCTTGCACTGCCGCGTGGTGCTGGCGGTGGGCCGCAGCGCCGTGCCGTCGGGGGTGGGTTCTACGAAGCCGTGCACCCCGTGCAGATAGGCCCGCTTGCCGGTGGCGATGGAGGTCCACAGGATGGGCGACAGCACCGGCTGCAGCGTCTGCAGGTTGCCGATGACACCGTGCTCAACCAGGCGCTTCAGGTGGGGCATGCGGCCGGCGTCGATGAGCGGATGCATCATCTGCCAGTCAGCGGCATCCCAGCCCACGAGCAGGAGTTTGCGGGCAATCGGTTCGGTCATGGATGTCTTGGAAGGTCACCGCGACATCGCGATGCCCGATCTTGGCATGGGCGTGAAACGGCCAGCCAAAGGAAAACCGCGCCCGCGCCAATCGAATGGCGCGGGCGCGGGTCAGGTTGAATCAGCGCCGGCGGCCAGACTCAGCTGGCTTGCTGGCGACGCTCGCGACGCACACGACGCAGGTGGGTCGCGCCCAGGGCCAAGGCGCCCAGGGTCATCATCAGGGCGGTGGCGGGCTCGGGCACCACGGTGATGGCGGCGCCGCTGTTCTCGAAGCTCCAGCCGGTGACCGTTGCCGGGAAACCCAGGGGGCCCGTGGTCGCCATCGTCAGGTAGCCGTAGTTGGTAGCCGCCGTCGCTTCGTTGAAGAAACGGAAGCCCAGCACATGTGTGCCGGCGGCCTGGAACGCAAGAGTTTGCGTGCCTGAAGCGCTGGCGCTGAAGGTCGAGCCGCTGGAGATCACCGAGCCGAGTGGCAGGTCCAGATACGGGCCCGTGGTGGTGCCAGCCACGCCGCCGCTAGTGCCGGATGGCGTGCCGTTCCAGAAGAAGTTGAGTGTCGAGGTTCCCCAGGGACCAAAGTCCCAGCCCGGCACGGCGCCCGTGGTGGGTGCGTTCGCGCTCGTCAACAGGTTGATGTAGACGCCTGCAAAGGTGTTGGGCACGGCGATCGGCGTGCTGAAGGTGACGATCGCCGCGTGGGCGTCAGGCACCATGGCCGCCGTGCCTGCCAATGCTGCCGCGCACATGCCCAGGCGCATCGCGACGTTGGACGAGTTGAGACTTGAAGGTGCTTGTTGAGTCATGCAGGTTCTCCTGATTGGGTTGGGAACGATGAAGGCGCACGCTTCCAGAACAAGCCGAGTCTTGCGGTGGGCCGCTGAGCGCCCTTTCAGAATGGGCATCGGACGTGAATCCGAAGTCCAAACCTCCTCCCGAAACACTGCACTGCAGCAATGGCTGGCGTCATATGACGGTAGCCTTGGTGTGGTAACGAGTCAATCCGCGCAGGCCCCGCGGCAGCCCCGCAGTCAGGGGGGTCTGTTGCTGGCAGGTCGCGATACGCCGGGCGATACGCCGGATACGCCGGATACGACGCGAGGCGATGAAACCTTCGACCCATTGAACAGGCGCACCAGCAACGCACAGCCCAAGTCGGCGATCTGAGCGCAAGCCGCCCCGAGATCGCCCGACTTGCGCATGACGTAAATTTGCAGCATGCGCACCCTTCGGAACTGGACCCTCGGCGCCAAGCTTTCGCTGGTCGCCACGCCGTTCCTGTTTCTGGCGCTGTGCTCCATTAGCGCGCTGGTGTGGATGTCGCTGCAACTCGAAGGCGGTGCAGCCTCGGTCAACGAGGCCGGGCGCATGCGCATGCAGGCCTACCGCATGCTGCTGTCGGCTGACGTTGGCGACACGGCAACACTGCCGCAGCAGGTGGCAGAGTTTGAACGCAGCCTGCAGTTGCTGCGCAAGGGCGACCCCGATCGGCCGCTGTTCGTGCCGTGGGACGAAACCGTGCGCCAGAGTTTCAAGACGGTCGAGCGGGACTGGGAACTCTTCCGTCAGCGGCTCGAAGGCGCATCGGCGCCGGCCATGCAAAACAATGCGGGCGCGTTTATCGCGACGTTCACGGCGCACATCGACGAGTTCGTTGCTGCAATCGAGGCACACCTGTCGCGCTGGACTTCGGTGATGCATTTGCTGCAGATCGCGCTGATGGCGCTGGCCGTGGTGGGTGCGGCGGTGTTGCTGTACGCCGGATACCTGTTCGTGCTCGAGCCCGTCAGCCTTCTGAAACAGGCCATCCACCGCATTCAAGGTGGCGACCTGGACGCGCGGGTGGACTGCCCGACGACTGACGAGTTCGGCACCCTGGCAGGCGGGTTCAACGACATGGCCGCCCAGCTGCAGTCGATGTACCGAAACCTGGAAAGCCGGGTCCACGAGAAAACCGCGCAGCTGGAAGAAAAACACGAGCGCCTGGAAAGCCTGTACGAGGTCACCAACCTGGTAACCCGTGCACTCACACTCGAAGAGCTCGCCACGCACTTCACCCAGTCCGTCGCGCGAATGGCGCGTGCCGATGGTGTTGCGCTGCGCTGGACCGACGAGACGAACAGCCGCTACCTGATGCTGGCTTCACACGGCCTGCCGGCCAGCATGGTGCAAGCCGAGCATTGCCTGGAGGTGGGTGACTGCCACTGCGGCGTGCCCAACGCGCCAGCGGGCGCGCGCGTGATTCCGATTCGCGATCTTCAGCCGCCGCGAAAGTTTCACTGCACGCGAGCCGGGTTCGAGACCATCGTTTCCGTTCCGATCCTCCTGCATGATCGCCTCATGGGCGAACTGGACCTTTTCTATCACGCCCAGATTGAGATCTCGGCTGCTGAGCGCTCCTGGCTCGAAGCGCTCACGGTTCAGGTGGCCGGTGCGATGGAGAACCTGCGGCTCAATGCGCTGGGCCTGGAAGCCGCGGTTTCTCAGGAGCGAGGTTTTCTGGCGCGCGAGCTGCACGATTCGATTGCGCAGTCATTGGCGTTCCTGAAGATCCAGGTCCAGCTGATGCGCGACGCCATCGCCAAAGGCGATCCGCGCGAGGTCGACCATGTGCTTGACGAAATCGACCTGGGCGTGCGCGAGAGCTACGGCGATGTGCGCGAACTGTTGATTCACTTTCGCACCCGAGCCAATGCAGAGGACATCGTGCCGGCCTTGATGACAACCTTGCGCAAGTTCGAGCACCAGACCGGCCTGAAGGCCACGCTGAACATGTCCGGCCAGGGACTGCCTCTCGGGCCGGACACGCAAATCCAGGTGCTTCATATCATCCAGGAGGCGTTGTCGAACGTGCGCAAGCACGCGGGTGCCGGGCAAGTCTGGCTCGACGTACAGCAGCAACCGCGCTGGCGCTTTGAGTTGCGCGACGACGGCACGGGCTTTTCAACCCATGGGAGCTCTGTCGACGAAACCCACGTGGGCCTGCGCATCATGGCCGAACGCGCCGAGAAGCTGGGCGCCCAGTTCGAGGTCCTGTCGTCAAAGGATCGTGGCACCTCGGTGGTGCTGACGCTGCCGGCAACCCGTGGCGCACTCGGGACCAACGACACGAACCGGCAGCACGCAGCCTGACTCGCAATGACGGACTCATCAAGCAGGATCCGCATCCTCGTGGTTGACGACCACACGCTGTTCCGTCGTGGCCTCACCGCACTGCTGCAGCGCGACCCGCAGTTCGAGGTGGTCGGTGACGCCGGTGATGCGTCGCAAGCGCAGCGCCGGGCTGCGGAACTGAAGCCCGATCTCATCTTGCTGGACAACCACCTCCCTGGTGTCAACGGCGTCGACGCGCTGCCGGCGCTAATCGAGGCGGCGCCGGGCGTTCGGGTGCTGATGCTGACGGTCAGCGAAGACGAGCGCGATCTTTCGGCAGCGCTGCGCGCCGGAGCCAGTGGTTACCTGCTCAAGACCGTCGAGGGGGACGTGCTCGCGGCGGCCATCCGGCGCGTGATGCGGGGCGAGAACGTGGTCGCCGAAGAGATGACGGGCAAGCTCGTGGCGGCCTACCGCGATGCGTCCGCGGCTCGGCTTCAGCCGGTGCCGGCCACCGCGCCGCCTGCATCCAGGCTGGACGTCCTGTCGCAACGCGAACTCGACATCCTGCGCGGCATCGCCCGTGGCCAGGGCAACAAGGAGATTGCCCGCTGTCTGGGCATCGCCGAAACGACGGTGAAGATCCACGTGCAGCACATCTTGCGCAAGCTCGACGTCAGCTCGCGCGTTCACGCCGCCGTGATCGCCAGCGAACAGGGTCTGGGCTGATTCGGCCTTGATCTGGCGCAAACGCGCGCATTGTTCCAGCTGCACTAGTTCTTCAGACCGATTGCCGCCGTGGCCCGGTAGTTCTTCTGCCGCGGGTCAGCAGGTCACCTGACCGATGTCGCTGCCCGGCTGCGCTTCCTACAGTCTGCGCATGGGAATGACGCGGACTTCGACATGACAAAAAAGAGCCAGGGGCTGGCGGTGCTGCTGGTCAGCACACTCGCCTTCACGGTGTGCTTCATGGTGTGGATGATGTTCGGCGTGATCGGCATCCCGATCAAGAAGGCGCTGGGCCTGAACGCCACGCAATTTGGCCTGCTGACGGCGATGCCGGTGCTCACCGGCTCGTTGATCCGGGTTCCACTGGGCATCTGGACCGACAAGTACGGTGGTCGCATCGTGATGACCGTGCTGATGGCGACCACGGTGCCAGCCATCTGGCTGATGAGCTACGCCACGGCGTACTGGCACTTTTTGGTCATCGGCCTTTTCGTCGGCCTGGCGGGCGGTTCGTTTTCGGTCGGCACGCCTTACGTGGCGCGCTGGTTTCCGAAGAATCGACAGGGCTTCGCGATGGGTGTCTATGGCGCCGGCAATTCGGGCGCTGCGGTGAACAAGTTCATTGCACCCGTGCTGCTGGTGGCCTTCGGCTGGACGATGGTGCCGATGGTCTATGCCGCCATCATGCTGGGCACCCTGGTGTTGTTCTGGATGTTCAGCGCCAGCGACCCGGCCCACCTGGTGCCATCGAACACCCGCTTCGTCGATCAGCTCAAGATGCTGAAGGAACCGAAGGTACTGAAGTACTGCCAGTACTACAGCATCGTGTTCGGCGGCTACGTGGCACTGAGCCTGTGGATGGTGCAGTACTACGTCGGCGAGTTCGGCCTGGACATCCGCTCGGCCGCCTTGTTGGCCGCGTGTTTTTCGCTGCCCGGCGGCGTGCTGCGCGCGGTGGGCGGCTGGTTCTCCGACAAGTACGGCGCCCACAGCGTGACCTGGTGGGTGCTCTGGGTCAGCTGGGTCTGCCTGTTCCTGCTGTCGTACCCGCAGACGGACTTCACCGTGCTCACGGTCAACGGTCCCAAGACCTTTCACATCGGCCTGAACATCTATGCCTTCACCGGCCTGATGTTCACGCTGGGCATTGCCTGGGCCTTCGGCAAGGCCAGCGTCTTCAAGTACATCAGCGACGACTACCCCACGAACATCGGCACGGTCAGCGGCATCGTCGGCCTGGCCGGTGGCCTGGGCGGTTTTGTGCTGCCGATCATGTTTGGCGCGCTGATGGACCTGACGGGCATCCGCTCCAGCGCCTTCATGTTGATGTACGGCGTGGTCTGGGTCTCGTTGATCTGGATGTACTGGACGGAAGTGCGCCGCACCGAACTGATGGGCCCGAATGCCGCTGCATCGCCGCTGTCACCCAGTCTGGCGCGCTGAACTTGACACCTACCGGAAGCCTTCGATGACCAGCACCACCCCTGCCGCGCCCTCCCCTCGCAAGCCATCAAGCGACATCGCTGACTGGCGACCCGAGGACGAGGACTTCTGGAACAGCACCGGCAAGAAAGTCGCCTACCGCAACCTCTGGATCTCGGTGCCCGCGCTGCTGTGCGGCTTCGCGGTCTGGGGTATGTGGGGAATCATCACCGTGCAGATGCTCAACCTCGGGTTCCCGTTCACCCAGGCCGAACTCTTCACGCTGACCGCCATCGCCGGCATCTCGGGTGCCACGATGCGCATCCCGGCGTCGTTCCTGATCCGCCTGGCCGGCGGGCGTAACACCATCTTCCTGACCACCGCGATGCTGCTGGCGCCGGCCATCGGCACCGGCATCGTGCTGCAGCACAAGGACTGGCCGCTGTGGGCCTTCCAGCTGATGGCGCTGTGGTCGGGTGTTGGCGGCGGCAACTTCGCCAGTTCGATGTCGAACATCAGCACCTTCTTTCCGAAGCGGCTGCAGGGCACGGCGCTGGGCATCAACGCCGGCATCGGCAACTTCGGTGTGACGACGATGCAGATCGTCATCCCGCTGGTCATGACCTTGGGTCTGTTCGGCAGCTTCGGCGGCGAGCCGATGACGCTGCTGAAGGACAGCGGCTGGATCTTCGGCAAGATCGCTGCGGGCACGCCGACCTGGATCCAGAACGCTGGTTTCGCCTGGGTGCTGTCGTTGGTACCGCTGGCCATCCTGTGCTGGTTCGGCATGAACAACCTGAAGACGGTGACACCCGACTCGGGCTCGCCGCTGGTGGCCTTGGCCAAGATCACCTACCTGTACACGCTGGCCTTCGTGCCGGCGATCCTGGGGCTTTACCTGTACCTGCCGGCGCCCACCGGCCTGGGGCTGATCAGCATGTGGGTGGCGATTCCGCTGGACATCGTGAGCGCGCTGCTGGTGATGAAGCTGGCTGCGTTCGGACCCATGAAAGAAGGCGTGGCCAAGCAGTTCCTGATCTTCGAGAACAAACACACCTGGGCCATGACCGCGCTGTACATCGTGACCTTCGGCTCCTTCATCGGATTCTCGATGGCGCTGCCGCTGTCGATCACGGTGATCTTCGGCATCAGCCATGTGGCCGACGCCAACGGCGTGATGCAGCACACGCTGAAGAACCCGAACGCGATCTCGGCGTTCACCTACGCCTGGATCGGCCCCTTCGTCGGCGCTGCCATCCGACCGATCGGCGGCTGGGTCTCCGACAAGGTCGGTGGCTCGATCGTCACCCAGATCATCTCGGTGGTGATGGTGGGCGCTTCGGTGGCGGTCGGCTACGTGATGATGCAAGCCTACGGCTCGGCCACGCCGGAACAGTACTTCCCGATGTTCCTGGGTCTGTTCATCCTGCTCTTCGCCGCCAGCGGCATCGGCAACGGCTCGACCTTTCGCACCATCGGCGTGATCTTCGACCGCACACAGGCGGGTCCGGTGCTGGGCTGGACCTCTGCGGTGGCGGCCTATGGCGCCTTTGTCGCGCCCATCGTCATCGGCGACCAGATCAAAGCCGGCACGCCACAGAACGCCATGTACGGATTTGCCGTCTTCTACGCCTTGTGCCTGGTGCTGAACTGGTGGTTCTACCTGCGCAAGAACGCGTACGTGAAGAACCCCTGAAGCCGGGCTTGAACAACATCTTCCAGAAAGGCGCTCGATGAGCCACTTCCTCGACCGACTGAACTATTTCTCGAACCCGCGCGAAACTTTCTCTGGCGACCACGGTGTCACCACCGGCGAAGACCGCACATGGGAAGACGCCTACCGCAACCGCTGGGCGCACGACAAGATCGTGCGCAGCACGCACGGTGTCAACTGCACCGGTTCATGCTCTTGGAAGATCTACGTCAAGGGCGGCATCGTGACCTGGGAAACCCAGCAGACCGACTACCCACGCACACGCTGGGACATGCCCAATCACGAACCGCGCGGCTGTTCACGCGGCGCCAGCTACAGCTGGTATCTGTACAGCGCCAACCGTGTGAAGTACCCGATGGTGCGCGGTCGTTTGCTGAAGAGCTGGCGCGAGGCGCGGCTGGCGCACGACCCGGTGGATGCCTGGGCCAGCATCGTCGAAGACGATGCGAAGCGGCGCGACTACCAGCAGATTCGCGGCCTCGGCGGCTTCGTGCGTTCGAACTGGGACGAGGTCAACGAAATCGTCGCGGCGGCCAACGTCTACACGATCAAGAGACACGGCCCCGACCGGGTCATCGGCTTCTCGCCGATCCCGGCGATGAGCATGGTCAGCTACGCCGCCGGCAGCCGCTACCTGAGCCTGATCGGCGGCGTCTGCATGAGCTTCTACGACTGGTACTGCGACCTGCCGCCCAGCAGCCCGCAAGTCTGGGGCGAGCAGACCGACGTGCCCGAATCGGCCGACTGGTTCAACAGCAGCTTCATCATCGCCTGGGGCTCCAACGTGCCACAGACGCGCACGCCCGACGCCCACTTCTTCACCGAGGTGCGCTACAAGGGCACCAAGACGGTGGCGGTGACGCCCGACTATTCCGAAGTCGCCAAGCTGGCCGACATCTGGATGAACCCCAAGCAGGGCACCGACGCCGCGGTGGCGATGGCGATGGGCCACGTGATCCTGAAGGAGTTCTACTTTCCGGAACACGGCGAGCGCAGTGCCTACTTCGACGACTACGTGCGCCGCTACACCGACATGCCGATGCTGGTGATGCTGAAGGAGCACACGCTGCCCAGCGGAGAAGTCGTCATGGTGCCCGACCGCTACCTGCGTGCGTCGGACTTCAACGGCAAGCTGGGCCAGGCCAACAACCCGGAATGGAAGACAGTCGCCTTCGACGACGCCGGCAAGGTGGTGCTGCCACAAGGTGCGATCGGCTTCCGCTGGGGCCCGGACGGCCGCGCAGACCAGGGGCAGTGGAACTTGCAGGCCAAGGAGGCACGCCACGGCAACGCCGTGAAGCTGCAGCTGTCGGTGCTGGAAGGGTCTGCCCCGAGTGCCGACACGGCGAAGGTGGGCTTCCCGTATTTCGGCGGCATCGTCAGCGAGAACTTCCCGAACAACGTGCTCAAGGGTGACAGCGGTGATGTGCTGGTGCGCACGGTACCGGTGCGGCGCATATCGCTGGGAAAAGCTGGTGAGCAGCGCGAGGCCTTGGTCGCCACGGTGTTCGACTTGCAAGTGGCCAATTACGGGATTGCCCGCGGCCTGGAAGGCGAACTGGTCGCGAAGAGCTTCGACGACGACACCCCGTACACGCCCGCCTGGCAGGAGCGCATCACCGGCACGCCACGCGCCCAGCTCATCACGGTGGCGCGGCAGTTTGCCGAAAACGCGCACAAGACACACGGCAAGTCGATGGTGATCATCGGTGCGGCGATGAACCACTGGTACCACAGCGACATGAACTACCGCGGCGTCATCAACATGCTGATGATGTGTGGCTGCATCGGCAAAAGCGGCGGCGGCTGGGCGCACTACGTGGGCCAGGAGAAACTGCGCCCGCAGACCGGCTGGACGCCGCTGGCCTTCGCACTCGACTGGGTGCGCCCGCCGCGCCAGATGAACAGCACCAGCTTCTTCTATGCCCACACCGACCAGTGGCGCTACGAAAAGCTGGGCATGGACGAAGTGATCTCGCCGCTGGCCGACAAGGCCGTCTACGGCGGCAGCATGATCGATTACAACGTGCGCGCCGAACGCATGGGTTGGCTGCCTTCAGCGCCACAACTGCAGACCAACCCGCTGCAGGTGGTGCGTGATGCTGCCGCGGCCGGCATGGAGCCCAAGGACCATGTCGTCAAAGGCCTGCAGGACGGGACGCTCAAGATGAGCTGCACCGACCCCGACCACCCGGACAACTGGCCGCGCAACATGTTCGTGTGGCGCTCCAACATCCTGGGCTCGTCTGGCAAGGGCCACGAATACTTCCTCAAGCACCTGCTGGGCACCAGCAACGGCGTGCAAGGCAAGGACCTCGGCAGTGAAGAAGCGAAACCAACCGAAGTGGTCTGGCACGACAAGGCCCCCGAGGGCAAGCTGGACCTGCTGGTGACACTGGACTTCCGCATGAGCACCACCTGTCTGTACAGCGACATCGTGCTGCCCACTGCCACCTGGTACGAAAAGAACGACCTCAACACCAGCGACATGCATCCGTTCATCCACCCGCTGTCCACGGCGGTGGACCCGGCCTGGCAAAGCCGCAGCGATTGGGATATCTACAAGGGTTTCGCGAAGAAGTTCAGCGAGGTCTGTGTTGGCCACCTTGGCGTCGAGCGCGACCTGGTGTTGATGCCGCTGATGCACGACAGCCCGTCAGAGCTGGCGCAGCCCTTCGAGGTCAAGGACTGGAAGCGCGGCGAGTGCGAGTTGATTCCCGGCAAGACGGCACCGAACATCCTGGTCGTTGAACGCGACTACCCGAATGTCTTCAAGCGTTTCACGGCGCTGGGCCCTTTGATGAACAAGGTCGGCAACGGCGGCAAGGGCATCGCCTGGAACACGCAGACCGAAGTCAAACAACTCGGGGAACTGAGCGGCCTGGTCACCGCAGAAGGCGTGACCTGCGGCATGCCGAAGATCGAGACCGACATCGATGCCTGCGAAGTGATCCTGCAGCTCGCGCCCGAGACCAACGGCCATGTCGCCGTCAAGGCCTGGCAGGCTTTGGGCAAGCAGACCGGCCTCGACCACACCCACCTGGCGATCCACCGCGAGGACGAGAAGATCCGCTTCCGCGACATCCAGGCCCAGCCGCGCAAGATCATCAGCAGCCCCACCTGGAGCGGCATCGAAAGCGAGACCGTTTCCTACAACGCCGGCTACACCAACGTGCACGAGATGATCCCCTGGCGCACGCTCACGGGCCGGCAGCAGTTCTACATGGACCACCCGTGGATGATCGCTTTCGGCGAGGGCTTCACCAGCTACCGGCCGCCGGTGGACCTGAAGGCGACCGCCGGCATCCACGGCGTCAAGCCCAACGGCAACAAAGAGATCGCACTGAACTTCATCACGCCGCACCAGAAGTGGGGCATCCACAGCACCTACACCGACAACCTGCTGATGTTGACGCTGAGCCGCGGCGGGCCGTGTGTCTGGCTGAGTGAAGACGACGCGAAGCTGATCGGCGTCGAAGACAACGACTGGATCGAACTCTTCAACCTGAACGGCGCGATCGCCGCCCGTGCGGTCGTCAGCCAGCGTGTCAAACCCGGTATGGTGATGATGTACCACGCGCAGGAAAAGATCGTGAACACACCGGGCTCAGAGATCACCGGCGCACGCGGTGGCATCCACAACTCGGTGACGCGCATCGTGCTCAAACCGACGCACATGATCGGTGGCTACGCGCAATTCAGTTACGGCTTCAACTATTACGGGACCATCGGCACCAACCGCGACGAATTTGTCGTGGTGCGCAAGATGAACAAGGTCGACTGGCTCGACACGCCGGTGAAGGACGAGCGCATCGAACGCGTGCAGGCCCATGGGGAGGTGGCATGAAGATCCGCGCCCAAATCGGCATGGTGCTGAACCTGGACAAGTGCATCGGTTGCCACACCTGTTCTGTCACCTGCAAGAACGTCTGGACCAGCCGCCCCGGCATGGAATACGCCTGGTTCAACAATGTCGAAACCAAACCCGGCATCGGTTATCCGAAGGAGTGGGAGAACCAGGACAAGTGGAACGGCGGCTGGATCCGCAAGGCCAATGGCGCGACCGAACTTCGTCAGGGCGCCAAGTGGAAGTTGCTGATGCGCATCTTCGCCAACCCGAACCTGCCCGAGATCGACGACTACTACGAGCCCTTCACCTTCGACTACCAGCACCTGCAGTCGGCGCCCGAAATGCAGGCCACACCGACGGCGCGCCCGCGCAGCCTGATCACCGGCAAGCAAATGGACAGAATAGTCTGGGGCCCGAACTGGGAAGAAATCCTGGGCGGCGAATTTTCCAAGCGCTCGAAGGACAAGAACCTCGACGGCTTCGATCAGGCGCAGAAGGACATGCTCGGCCAGTTCGAGAACACCTTCATGATGTACCTGCCGCGGCTGTGCGAACACTGCCTGAACCCGGCGTGCGTGGCCAGTTGCCCTTCAGGCAGCATCTACAAACGCGAGGAAGACGGCATCGTGCTGATCGACCAGGACAAGTGCCGCGGCTGGCGCATGTGTGTCAGCGGTTGCCCGTACAAGAAGATCTACTACAACTGGAAGAGTGGCAAGGCCGAGAAGTGCACCTTCTGCTACCCGCGCATCGAAGCCGGCGAGCCCACGGTGTGCAGCGAAACCTGCGTCGGCCGCATCCGCTACCTGGGTGTGCTGCTGTACGACGCCGACCGCATCGAAGCAGCCGCCAGCGTCGAGCACGACCGCGACCTGTATCAGGCGCAACTCGACATCTTCATGGACCCGTTCGATCCGAAGGTGATCGCGCAGGCGCAACTCGACGGCATCCCCGACAAGTGGATGGAGGCCGCGCGCAAGAGCCCGGTTTACAAGATGGCCGTGCAATGGAAGGTGGCGCTGCCGCTGCACCCGGAATACCGCACGCTGCCGATGGTCTGGTACGTGCCGCCGCTGTCGCCGATCAGCGCCGCGGCCAATGCCGGGCATGTCGGCACCAACGGCGAGATTCCGGACGTGCACCAGTTGCGCATCCCGGTCAATTACCTGGCCAACCTGCTGACCGCCGGCGACACCGTGCCCGTGGTGCGCGCGCTTGAACGCATGCTGGCGATGCGTGCCTACCAGCGCGAAAAACACGTCGACCAACGTATCAACCACGCGGTGCTGCAGCAAGTGGGCATCAGCCAGGCGGAGGTGGAAGACATGTACCACGTGATGGCCATCGCCAATTACGAAGACCGCTTCGTGATTCCGACCACGCACCGCGAATACGCCGAGAACACCTTCAACGTGCGCGGCGGCTGCGGCTTCACGTTCGGCAACGGCTGCTCCGAGGGCAGCAGCGATGTCAGCGTCTTCGGCAGCGACAAGAAGCGCACCATCCCGATCAAGGCGGAGGTTTGACGACCATGTTTGCACTGAATCCCACCCGCCCGATGAGCAAGAGCCTGCGTGTGCTGGCGGCCTTGCTCAGCTACCCCGACGCCGTGCATCGCAGCGTGCTGGCCGAAGTGGCTGCCGTGTTGCAGCAAGAGCGTGCAGTGTCGGCGCCGCGCCAGCAGGAACTGGCTGCGCTGATCGACAGCATCCAGCGCACCGATGCGCTGCAGGCAGAGTCCGACTACGTCGAACTGTTCGACCGCGGTCGCTCGACGTCACTGCACCTGTTCGAGCATGTGCATGGCGATTCGCGCGAGCGCGGCCCGGCGATGATCGACCTCGGGCAGACCTACGAAAAGGCTGGGCTCATCCTGGCTGAAGGCGAGCTGCCGGACTACCTGCCTGCGGTGCTGGAGTTCGTATCGACCCAGCCACCGGGCGAGGCCAAGGCCTTCCTTGGCGAGATGAGCCACATCTTCAACGCCATCTTTGGCGCGCTGCAGCAGCAGGGCAGCCCCTACGCCAGCGTGTTGGGCGCGCTGCTGGAACTGGCGGGCGAGAAGGCCGAGCCCGTCACGCCGCCGGTCGAGCCGCCGCTGGACGAGAGCTGGGCCGAACCCGTCGTCTTCGACGGCTGCTCGTCCAAGGGTCAGGCCAAACCCGGCCAGCCACAGCCCATGCACATCGTTCGCAAGCCCAACCTCTCGAATGGGCAAGGGCAAGGGCAAGGCCAAGGCCAAGGCCAAGGAGTTTCACCATGAGTGGCGTCTACGGTTTTCTGTTCCAGGTCTACCCGTATGTGTGTTTCACGGTGTTCCTGCTGGGCAGCCTGCTGCGCTTCGACCGCGACCAGTACACGTGGAAGAGTGACTCGTCGCAGATGCTGCGCGCGGGGCTGCTGCGCTGGGGCAGCAACCTGTTCCACTTCGGCATCCTGTTCTTGTTTTTCGGTCATATGGTGGGCCTGTTCACGCCGCATGCGCTGTACGGTGTGTTCATGACCGCCGGTACCAAGCAGATGCTGGCCGTGGTGGCGGGCGGCCTCGCTGGCGCCATCTGCTTTGTCGGGCTGTCGATGCTGCTGTACCGCCGTGTGTTCGACCCGCGCATCCGCCTGACCAGCCACGCCACCGACATTGCCGTTCTGGTCGTGTTGTGGGTGCAATTGGTGGTGGGGCTGATCACGCTGCCGTTTTCCTACCAGCACGCCGACGGCAGCGTGATGCTGATCCTGGCGGACTGGGCGCAACGCATCGTCACGCTGCGGCCTGTGGATGCCACCGTGCTGGCCACGCTGCCTTGGCCCTACCTGGTCCACATCGTGTTGGGCATGACGATTTTCCTGCTGTTTCCGTTCAGCCGGCTGGTGCATGTGTGGAGCGGCTTTGCCACCGTCACCTTCTTGTTCCGACCGCACCAGATCGTGCGCAGCCGCCGGCTCAACGTGCCGCCCGGCCACAACCATCCGCCCGAACCTGGCGCCAGCGTCTGACCGGAGAAACGCATGCCCGTTGAAACTGTCGATCTCAGAACCCTCTCCCTGGCCCCACTCGCACCGGCGAGTGTGGCCCGCATCAACGGTGTGGCCTTGAACGCCGAAGCCGAAGTGCTGGCGCCAGAGGCGCTTCGCCAGCGCGCCTACACCGAGCTCCTGCGTCAGGCCGCCGTCCGCGACGGCCTGCTCGATGCGGGCGATGTGACGGCAGTTGACGGTGTGGTCAGCGAAGCCGCCTCGCAGGCGATCGATGCCTGGTTGGAAGCCGAGCTCAAGTTGCCCGAACCGTC
>Ga0163146_10002988_pt1 | contig 22043 bp, 19 predicted proteins | sample OliLakLV19MP7G1_FD_148648 | JGI IMG/M metagenome (GOLD analysis project Ga0163146, IMG submission 148648) | Freshwater microbial mat bacterial communities from Lake Vanda, McMurdo Dry Valleys, Antarctica - Oligotrophic Lake LV.19.MP7.G1 | ecosystem: Environmental > Aquatic > Freshwater > Lake >...
GGCAAGCACCAGCTTCCGGCGAATGGCTACTTCCAGATAGGTGGCATCGTACACGCTGAGTCCGTACTTGTCGGCCAAGGTGGAGGTCTGGCCGAACGCGTCCTGACTCGCAGCGTCATCCACCGAGAGGCGCAGGCCGGCCAGCGTGAGTAACGCCTCGCGTCGTTCGGCCGCAGTCAGCCGTTTTCTGCGCTGAAGGACCAGCAGACCATTGGCCATTTCGATGAACCAGAGCGCCGGCACCACCACGAGGGCACCCGCCTCGAGGTCGCCGAGGACGGCCTCCGTGTCTGGGGTGGCTTGGTCTGAGTGCACCCATGAAAAGCCCACCGACGCATCGATGACGTACCCCGCCGTCATCGACGGCCTTCGTTGACCGCCGACCTCACGTCTTTGAGAGTGAGCTTCGGGGTGCCTGACGTTCGCCGGGCAATCCGGCTCCGAAGGGTGCGCAGCGCGGCCGCCGCTTCACGAATGGCGCCCAAGTCCGGCCGACCCTCCGGCACCAGCCTGGCCACCGGCTTGTCGTGCTTTGTGATCACCACTTCCTCTCCCCGGGCAACCCGTTCCAGGAGCTGCCCAAACCGGGTCTTGGCCTCGAACGCCGTCACAGTTGCCATAGGGGACTCCAATAAATTAACCAGTCACTAGCTATTTTAGCACGTCGGTGACGCGCGCTGCCCTGGCGCCGGGGACCTTGGTCGTGACCTCGCGACCCAGGCCGCCTCGGCTATGATGTCGACGCTTCCCATGCCGCTGCCACCAGGTACCCAGATCGGAACATATGAAGTCGTCGGCCTGCTTGGCGTCGGCGGGATGGGTGAGGTGTATCGCGCGACTGACAGCCAACTCAAACGCGCGGTCGCGATCAAGATCTTGCCGGCACCGGTCGCGGCCGACGCCGATCGGCTCGCGCGATTCCTGCGCGAGGCCGAGGTGCTCGCCTCACTCAATCATCCGAACATCGCGGCGATCTACGGTCTCGAACGGACGTCAAATCTGACGGCGCTCGTCATGGAACTGGTTGAAGGTCCCGACCTGTCAGACGTCATCGTCAGCGGCCCCATGGCGCTGGGCGAGGCCCTGCTCATCGCGCGGCAGATCGCTGAGGCGGTTGAGGCGGCGCACGAGCGGGGCATTATTCACCGCGACCTCAAGCCGCAGAACATCAAGGTGCGTGCGGACGGCACGGTGAAGGTCCTCGACTTCGGCCTCGCCAAAGCGATGGACACCGTAGGGCGTGGCTTTAGCCGCGCCGACCATGGCGCCCCTGAAGGGACGCCCTACGTGCCCGAACCGGCACCCACCATGACGTCGCCGGCCATGACCGCGATGGGCATGATCCTCGGCACTGCCGCGTACATGTCGCCGGAACAAGCGCGCGGCCGCCCGGTCGATCGGCGCGCCGACATCTGGGCCTTCGGCGTGGTGCTCTACGAAATGCTGACGGGCCGGCGCGCATTTGAAGGCGACGACATCTCGATCACGCTCGCCAATGTGCTGAAGGAAGACGTGACGTGGGCCGCACTCCCACCCGACGTGCCGGCGTCGGTGCATCGCCTGCTCAGGCGCTGCCTGGAGAAGGATCCGAAACGACGTCTCGGCTGGATTGGCGAAGCGCGTCTGGCGCTCGATGAGGGCGCTGCCACCGAGTTCATGACGCAGGCGCCGTCCATCGGTGTCTCCACTCCGATGTGGCGCCGCGCGGTGCCGTGGTCGATGGCGGCACTCGGTCTTGGCACCGCGGCGGTGGCGGTCTGGCTCTGGGCCCCGTGGCGCACCGAGCCTGCGACCGCACCCATTCGCCTGCTCAGCAACATTGGCGCGGACGCATCGCTGGAAACGGCTCGAGGCCCTGCCGCTGTGCTGTCACCTGATGGAACCACGATGGCGTTTGTGGCCCAGCCGATTGGCCAGCCCCGCCGGTTGTTTGTCCGCAGGCTCAACGAACTTCAGGCGACGCCACTGGCCGGCACCGACGGTGCAGACCTGCCGTTTTTTTCGCCCACGGGAGAGTCGATCGCGTTTTTTGCGGCCGGCGAGTTGAAGAAGGTCGCTGTCGATGGAGGTGCGGTGCGCAGGCTGTGTGACGCGCCCTCAGGTCGTGGCGGCACCTGGACAGTGGACAACACGATCATCTTTACGCCCTCAGGCCTGACCAACGCCCGGTTGATGCGCGTCTCTGCCGAGGGCGGCCAGCCGTCGGAATTCGGCACACTGGGTGACGGAGCCACCACGCAGCGGTGGCCGCAGGCCCTGCCGGGAGGCACGCACGTGCTCTACACCGAGAACCGGGCCACCTCGGACTTCGAGTCGGCGAACCTGGTCGTGGCGCCGCTGGCCGGCGGGCCACCGAAGATCGTGGTGCGTGGCGGGTACGGCGGCCGCTATGTCCATGGCGGGCACCTCACCTACATGCAGCAGGGCACGCTTCAGGCCGTGCCGTTCGACCTGGTTCGCCTCGAAGCCATCGGTCCGGCGGTAATGGCCGGCGAAGGGATTGCGGCGGACCCGGTCTATGGGAGCGCGCAGACGGCGTTTGCCGATGACGGAACGTTGATGTACGTCCCCGGCCAGGCGGTGGCGAGCGTGCGACCCGTCGACTGGGTCGCACGCGATGGCACCGTGTCGACGTTGCGCCCTGAGCCCAGCCAGTGGACAGAGCCCCGATTTTCTCCTGACGGCAAGAAGCTCGCGCTCGTCATCTCCGATGGCAAGCAGAGTGACATCTGGATTCACGACATCCAGACCGATCGGATGACCCAGTTCACGACTGATCCCGCGCGCGATCGCACGCCCGTCTGGTCTGAAGACAACAGGCGCATCGTGTTCTCCTCTGACCGCGGCCAGCCGGGCGGCCCGACAAATGTCTACATGGCCAACGCTGACGGCACCGGGGAAGTGACACGGTTGACCGACAGCCCGAACAGGCAGGTCGCCTTCTCCTGGCATCCTGATCAGACAGTCGTGTTCTACCAGGAGGAGCGCCCGGGCACGCGATGGGACCTCATGGTGCTTCCGCTCAAGGGCAGCGCTGCCACAGGGTGGACACCTGACACCCCCAGCGCCCTTCTGGCCGACACTGGCAGCGAGCTGTATCCGCAGATTTCACCGGATGGCCGGTGGCTCGCGTACTACGTGCCCGATACCAACGGCATCTCGATCGACGTCTGGGTTCGGTCATTTCCAGGCCCTGGCGGCAAGTGGCGGGTGTCCGAAGACATCGCCAGGTTCCCGAAGTGGTCACCCACGTCACGCGCACTGCTGTTTGTCGATCCGAACGAGCGCAACATCAAGATGGCGCCGTACTCAGTGGTGGGCAACGCCTTCCAGGTCGGGAAAGTGACGACATGGTCTCCGGCGCTGATCCGGCAGAGTGGCGCGTCGGACCCGTTCGCGATCCATCCTGACGGCAAGCGAGTGGCGGCAACGGCCGTTGTGGCTGAACGCGCCGAGACGAGCAACGAGGTCGTTTTCGTCTTTGGTTTCTCGGCCTACCTGCACGCCATTGCGCCGGTGAAGAAGTAACCAGTCCCGGCCTATACTTGCGCATCGCGATCCCTCCCGGTACCAGGTTCGGCGCGTATGAAGTGCTTTCCGCCATCGGCGCGGGAGGCATGGGAGAGGTGTATCGCGCGCGTGATACGAACCTCAATCGCGACGTCGCGCTGAAGATCCTGCCCGAGTCGTTTGCGGCCGATGCCGACCGCGTCGCGCGCTTCAAGCGCGAAGCGCAGGTGCTGGCGTCACTCAACCACCCGAACATCGCGGCGATTTACGGATTAGCCGAAACGACCTCTGAGGTCGTTTCGCGTGCCCTCGTGATGGAGCTGGTCGAGGGGGAGGACCTGTCCACCCTGATCGACAAGAGCCGCGCCCTTGAGACCCAGGGCGCGCTACGTACGACGGGACTCCCGCTCGCCGACGCGCTGCCGATCGCGCGGCAGATCACGGACGCGCTCGAAGCCGCGCACGAGCAGGGCATCGTCCACCGCGACCTCAAGCCGCAGAACATCAAGGTCCGAGCCGACGGCACGGTGAAGGTCCTCGACTTCGGCCTCGCCAAAGCGATGGACACCGTAGGGCGTGGCTTTAGCCGCGCCGACCAGGGCGCCCCTGAAGCCACGCCCTACGTACCCGAACCGGCCCCCACCATGACGTCGCCGGCGATGACCGCGATGGGCATGATCCTCGGCACTGCCGCGTACATGTCACCCGAACAAGCACGCGGCCGCCCGGTCGATCGCCGCGCGGACATCTGGGCCTTCGGCGTGGTGCTCTACGAAATGCTGACGGGTCGGCGCGCGTTTGACGGCGACGACATCTCGATCACGCTCGCCAATGTGCTCAAGGAAGACGTGTCGTGGGCGGCCTTGCCCGACGACATGCCTCCGTCGGTGCATCGTCTGTTGCGGCGCTGCCTTGAGAAAGACCCGAAGCGCAGGCTGAGTTCGATCGGCGATGCGCGGCTGGAGTTGGACGACACGACGCCGGCGCCATCACACACGTCACCGCTGCCACCTGCGCCGCGACCGATGACCATCGTGCCGTGGATCATCGCAGCCGTCGCCATCGTCATTGCGATGGTGGCGGGTTGGGTGGCACTCAATGGGCCTGCCGCGGCAACAGAGGCCATCTGGACGTCCATCGCGGCGCCCGTGAGTGACTTCAGCAGAGGCCTCGGCCCAGCCGTCTCTCCAGACGGTCAACGCATCGCATTCGTCGCGTCCAACGCCGCCGGAAGCCAGGGGCTGTGGACGCGCGCCCTCGGCGCACAATCGGCGCAGCTGATTGCCGGAACCGACGGCGCGGGATTTCCGTTCTGGTCGCCAGACGGCCAATCGATCGCGTTCTTCAAGGACGAAAAACTGGTCATCATCCCGGCCGACGGCGGAACGGTCCAGGTGCTCGCCGATGCCGTAAACAATCGCGGTGGCACCTGGAACCGGGATGGAGTGATCGTGTTCGTGCCCGCGACTGGCCTTGGCCTGCACAAAATTTCTGTGTCAGCCGGCAGCGCGGCCACGCCTCTCGACACCGCGGCTGTTCAAGCCGCTGCGCGACCCTCGTGGCCCAGCTTTCTCCCAGACGGCCAGCGGTTCCTGTATACGAGCGTCCGCGATGGCAAGGCTTGGATCACGGTCGGGTCGGTGGCGGACTCGACTCGGACGCCGATCCTCGAGGCGGTGTCTCGTGCGCAGTTTGCGGATGGGTACTTGCTCTTTGGCAGCAAGGGCGGACTCTACGCGCAACCCTTCGACCCGGTGACGTTGACGCTGTCCGGTGAGCGCGTGCGCGTCCTTGATTCCCTTGGTCAGGGCGCCGGCAATACACAGAACTATTCCTACTCTGCCTCCACCACCGGGCAGGTACTTGTCGCCGGCAATACCTCGTTCATCCCAGCCTCCGAGCTCGTCTGGTTCGATCACAGCGGCGCTCGAGTAGGTACGCTTGGCGACGGTGGGCAGATCTGGGGACTCAGGGCCGCGCCTGATCGCACTCGCATCCTGGTCGAAGTGCACGACTCCCGCGCGAATTCGATCGACCCGTGGGTCACGCAGATCGACTCCGGGTTTTCGACGCCCCTGCGACCGACGGGCGAAGGCGCGTTGGCGAGTAGTCCCATCTGGTCGCATGATGGGAAACGGGTCTATTTCAGCAATGGCTATGGCGCGATGGACGTTGTGACCGCGACCGGTGACGCGGTGGAGTCCTGGTCGGCAGTGGGCCCCCATTGGCCGGCGGACAGCTCACCGGACGGACAGGTGGTGCTGATCGAACAGGAACGAGCAGGCACGGGCGCGGACCTCATGCTCGTTTCGACCAATGGCAGTCACACGCCCACGCCGTATCTCGACACATCATTCAACGAAAGGCTCGGCCGCTTTTCACCGACCGGAGCGTCCGTGGCCTACGTGTCGGACGAGTCAGGCCGGCAGGAAGTCTACATACAGTCGTTCCCGCGGTCAGCGATCAAGACCCGGATCTCGGTGGCCGGAGGCACTCAGCCTCAATGGAGCGAAGATGGCCGCGAGGTGTACTTTTTGGAGGTCGAGGGCAACGACCGGCGGTCGCTGATGGCGCGGCCGGTCGATCGCTCGTCATCGCCCCGTCGCCTGCTCGCGCTCCCCGGCGTGTTCGAGGAGTCCGGTCGAACTCCTTACGCGGTCTTCGACAAAGGTCGGCGCTTTCTGGTGAAACTCCTCGTGCCGGCGACTGCGCCGCAGGTCATCACCGTCGGGCACAACTGGACTGCGGGGCTCGCGAAGCGCTGATTCAGTGGACCGCTATCACGCACGTCGCGCTCCTACATGTCCCAGAGCCGCGCCAGCGGCATCGCGAGGTTGCGTCCGTCACCAAGCGCGAAGGCGCTGTTGCCCGCGTAGAGCAGGACGCCGCACTGATAGTCCGCGCCACACTGTGCGGCCAGGCGTCGCAGGCCCTGCCCGTCGGTCGGTGTCACGGTCATCGCCGACTTCACCTCAACACCCCAGGTCTGTCGGCCGCGCGTGATGACTAGGTCCACCTCCACCTGATCTTTGTCACGGTAGTGCCAGAAGCGCAGGTCAGGATCGGTCCAGCCGGCCTGGGCGATGATCTGCTGGACGACGAATGATTCCAGCAGGTGTCCAAAGCGGCTGCGCTCTGTGTTCCAGTCCGCAGCCGTGAGTCCCGTCAACGTCGCCGCCAGTCCGCTGTCGACCATATGAATTTTTGGCGTCTTGATCAGGCGGCTAGCGTGATTGCGATGCCAGGGCAGGAGGCGCCGCACCAGGTAGAGTCGTTCGCACACGGCCAGGTACTGTTCGATGGTTTCTCGACGAAGGTCGAGGTCGTTGCCGAGGCTGGACACATTCAACAACTCTGCCGTGCGCAGGGCAAGCATTTCCAGCAGGCGACCCACTGCGGCGGTATCGCGTACGCGCGCCACGTCCTGCACGTCGCGCTCCAGCACCGTACGCAGGTACTCGCGGTGCCACGCGCGGGCGCGGGTCGCCGACCGCGCCACGGCTTCCGGAAAACCGCCCGCAACGATGCGGCCGGCCAGCGCCTGCGGCGACTGTCGTGCGGCAGCCGCAATCGCAGGCCGCAGTCGCCCGGCCAGCAGCGTGGCCAGGAGGCGGCCCGGCACACGTGCCTGCTCCGCCGCGGTCAATGGTTGCAGGTGAACGACCTCCATGCGGCCGGCCAGCGAATCGCCAAGCCGTGGCAGGAGCAGCAAATTGGCAGAACCGGTGAGCACGAAGCGGCCGGGTCGACGGTCGTCGTCGATGGCCAGCTTGAGCGTACGCAGCAGTTCCGGCACGCGCTGGATCTCGTCAAGGATCACCCGCCGCGGCAACGCGGCCACAAAACCGGTCGGATCCGCCTGCGCAAAGGCCAGCGTCGCGGCATCGTCGAAGGTGACATACGCGAAGCGCTCAGCCTCGACGGTGGTGACCCGCGTCGCGTTCGCGAGGGCGACGGCGTGGCCGTTGACCCGAAGGGACGGTACCTCGTCATCAAGGTCAACGAGCGAACAGGTGTCCGCCTCGTGCACGCGCCACTGGATGGCTCACCGGAGCACGACATTCCTGTTGATGGAAACATAAGGATTCCCCTGGTTGATGAGCTTGCGCCGAATGCCGTCGGGACCGACGGCCGTGTCTCGGTCCGCGTGGCTCCAGTTGACAGCTGGTTCTGGCCATTGGGCATCGTCGATCCCGCGACCGGCCGCGTGACGGTGGCGCGCTGACTGGGCGCGTCAACCGGGCCGCGGGTGGAGTCAGACGGCAAGCGGCATGATCTCACGCGCAATCTTGCGGGCGTTGGCAATCTCGGCGAGACGCAGGTCGCAGAAAGTCCTCACGCAACACCTCGCCCGGGTGTACGGGCCGCATGCCGTTCTTCATCTTCATCGTCATTCTCCGTCAGTGGTTGTCCACAATCTCGACGTCATCAGGCCCGGCCGCAGTCCAGCGAAAGCAGATGCGCCACTGGTCGTTGATCCGAATGCTGTGTTGACCCTTCCGGTCGCCCTTGAGCGCTTCCAGATGATTGCCCGGTGGTGACTTCAAGAACTCCAGCGTGGCCGCCGCGTCAAGTTGTGTCAGCTTGCGTGTGGCCACGGTCAGGATGGCTCCAACACGCTTCGACCTGCCGGTCTCGAACAAGGTCCTCGTGTCGGCCGAGCGAAAACCCTTGATCACAAGGCAAGAGTATAACGGATAACGTTAAACGTCGACGTCTCACCCCATGTGGCTGCAGTCGGGGAGTCCTCCCGGCGCCAGTGCCAGCCCCGTGCAGATGGCCAGGGTTTTCCCTTCACTGAAGGCCGGGATCACCGTGGTCAGCATCTCGTAGACGACGACGCCGAAGGCCCAGATGTCGGCGCGGCGGTCGACCGCTTTGCCGCGCGCCTGTTCGGGGGACATGTCGGCGGCCGTGCCGAGGATCATGCCGAGCTGGGTCATGGCGGGCGACAGGACTGTCGCCGCGTCGCCCGCATCCGCCGTGCGTGGTGCGGAGTACGGAGCGGTCGCATCCATCGCCTTCGCCAATCCGAAGTCGAGCACCTTCACCGTACCGTCGGCGCGGACCTTGATGTTGGCGGGTTTCAGATCGCGATGGATGATGCCGAGGATCTCGGACAGGTCCTCGCCCTCGACCAGTTCCATGACCAAGGCACGGGAAACGACCTCAGAGGTCGTTTCCTCGATTCCGTAGATCTGCGCGATGTTCGGATGATTGAGCGCCGCCAGCGTCTGCGCTTCGCGGGTGAAGCGCGCCAGACAGGACTGTCGCCGCGTCGCCCGCATCCGCCGTGCGTGGTGCGGAGTGCGGAGCGGTCGCATCCATGGCCTTCGCCAAGCCGAAGTCGAGCACCTTCACGGTGCCATCCGCGCGGACCTTGATGTCGCGGGCTTCAAGTCGCGGTGGATGATGCCCAGTTCGTGCGCCGCTTCGAGTGCTTCGGCGATCTGGCGCGCGATCGGCAGACACTCTGTGGTACCGAGCGAACCGAGGATCTCAAACGCTTCGAGCGTCCGACCGGGAGAGGGTCATGAGGGTCGCGCGAGTATATGCCCGCTCACGCGGATCCTTCAGGGGTGGTTGCGCCGCTCGAAAACTAGACCAGTCCACCGCTCGAAAAGTAGACCACCTGAAGGACGTTCATTCTACCCGTCTCCGTCCTGATCCGTCACCCCTTCGAGCTCTTGTGCTCCGCGGCCGGGCGGCGCGATCCGCCGTTCTCCAGGCGGAGCGCGCCGTCCGGCCGCGGACGCCCGTCATCGCTCCGCCCCTCGCCGTTTGCGCATCCGATAGCTCTTGCCTTTGGTGGTGATCACCGTCGCGTGATGCGCCAGTCGGTCTAGCAGGGCCGTGGTGAGCTTTTCATCGCCCGCGAAGACCGTGACCCATTCGGCAAACGCGAGGTTGGTCGTGACGACCGTTGCCTTGCGCTCGTAACGGTCGGTGATCAGGTTAAAGAGCAACTCGCCGCCTACGCGATCGAAGGGCACGAAGCCGAGCTCATCGACAATGAGGACGTCGATCGTGAGCAGACGCTTTTGGAGCCGCCCGAGCTCGCGGGCGTCGCGAGCCTCGAGGAGCTGGCGCACGAGGTCGGCCGCGCGCGTAAACAGCACCCGCCGTTTCTGCTTGGTCGCCTCGACGCCGAGCGCGATCGCGAGGTGCGTCTTGCCGGTGCCAATCGGCCCCGCCAAGATGAGATTCTCCGGCTGCGTGACCCACTCGCCGCGCGCGAGCGTGTGCATCTGCGTGGCGTTGACGCCCTCCGCCGATGCGAAATCGAAGGTGTCGAGCGTTTTGACTTCCGGGAAGCGCGCCTCATGGAGGCGGTGCCGGATCACGGACTCATGCCGAGAGGCTTGCTCGGCCGACAGCACCTCGTGCAGGTAGTCTTCATGCGGCCAGGGCGCATCGCGGGCTTGGCGGGCGAGCGCTTCAAACACGCGCGCCAGGCCGGGGAGCTTGAGCGCCCGTGCCTGCGCCACGATCAGATCGCGGGTGAGCGTGGCGGTACTCATCGGGCACCGCCCTGCAACAGCGCGTCGTAGTCGGCGGCGCAGCCGTGACCGATCTCGACGTCCCGCCAGACCTCGGGGACATCCGTGGGCAAGAGCGTGTGCGGGGCCGGCCCAGGCGCGAGGGCCAACAGCGGTGACGTGCCCGCCGCCAGCGCGGCGGTCACGATCGGGACGACGACTGCGGCCCCGTGCGTTTCCAGATGGCCCAGAATCTTGGCGAGGACCCGCGCCGCATCGCGGGGACCGTGGCTCGCCGTGAGCTGATCCCAGAGCGTGGGAAACGGCGGCCCCAAATCACGCAAGAGGTCCGGCAGGACTTGCCGCACCGCTTGCGGCTTCTCCGCGAGCGCGGACAAATAGTGGCGATAGTCGATCGACCGCTCGCCGAAGCGCTTCCGTGGGTGCACGATCCGCTGGCCCTCGCGTCCGACAATCGTGACCGTCATCGCGCCGATCCACGTCGTCAGGTCGAGGCCAGTCCAGCGGCAGGGCACCGAGTAGTACGCGCCTTCGACGCGCGCCAGGGCGCGCGGCAAAATGGTGGTGAGGGTCGCGGTCTCGGCGACAAAAGGCACCTCGACGGGACGCAGCAGACGCGCCTCCTCGACAAACAGGTCGCCGATCGTCGCCGCATTCCCGGCCCGGCGCTCGCCGATGCGCGCGTCGAGCTGCGCGAGCAGCGCCGTGTTGATCTCCTCGAGGGTCGGCTCACTCGGGATCGGCACCAGCGCTTGCAGCCGAATGGCTTTCCCGCGCGCCTCGACGCCGCCCTTGTCATGGCCCACCCCCGGCCGACAAAAGCACGGCTCGACCAGATAGTGCGACATCAGGGCGGTAAAGCGACGGGTCAAGGTCCGCTCGCCCCCCACCAGAATCTTCGTCACCGCGGGCCGAAGATTGTCGTAGGCGATCCGCGCCGGCACGCCGCCCAGATGCGCAAAGGCGCGCACATGGCCGTCGAGGAAACTGATTTGGTCCTGCCGCTCGTAGATCCAGCCGAAGTCGCGGCCGGAGTACATCAGCCGGAGGAGAAACAACCACGCCTTCCGGCGCACGCCGCCGACCTCCACGAGCACCTCGAAGAAATCGACTTCGGCCAAGTCGCCCGCGCGATACGTCAGCGGAATCATGACCTCGCGGCGCTGCCGCTTCCACTCGGCCACGGCCTGGCGGACCAGCGTCACCCCGACCGCCTGGCCTTCAGATTGGAGCATCTGGTGCAGCCGCGTGCCGGTCAGGCGCTGCTTGCCGCCGGTCCACTGCGCCGACGCCTCCAACAGCGCCTGGACCCGTGGCCCGACGGTCTCCCACACGGGCCGCCCCCGGCCCTCCGCGTGATACCCCGGCGCCGCCTGCGTAAGGTATTTCTTCACGGTCACCCGCGAGATGCCCAACTCGCGCGCCACCCGCCGCTGCGAGCGGCCTTCTATCAACACTTTGTGCCGAACAACATGTACCTGATCCATCCTGAGCATCCTCGTAGCGGACCCCAAGGCCTTCGGCCCTGCAAGCCCACCGGTTAGGTCCCCAGGTGGTCTACTTTTCGAGCGGCGAATGGATCAGTTTTCGAGCGGCGCGCCCACACGGCGACCCCGCTTGAGTGCGAGTTCGTCTTCGATGATCTGGACACACCGCTGTCGGGAAAACGGCACGCCGATTGCTGACAGCGCGTCTCTGGAGGAAGACATGTTGTCGAATGTTGTGGAGAGGTGTCAAAGGATCATGGCTGTTGTGGCGCGCAATGCGCTCGCAACTCTGCTTCTTGTATCCGTTGGTTTGAACGTGTCGCTCAGTCACGAATTGCGAGTGTCGCGGCGAGGGTCAGCGAACGGACCCTTGCCTGGATCGATCCTTCCTCCGATTCACGGTATCGAAGCCCGGGCCGAGTCTATCGTTCCCAGTAAGCAAGAGGAATTACCCACGGTCTTCTACTACTTCAGTGCGGCCTGTGGCTGGTGCGATCGGAACTGGGCGAACATCGAAGTCCTCGCCAAGCAGACAAGTGGTCGGTATCGAATCGTCGGTGTAGCGGCCTCGGACGAAGTTCCGGACGTTCTAAGGGAACGCGGGATACCGATGTCCGTCTTGACGGACGTAGACTCAGGTATCTTGGCTGCGTACGGATTTCGAGGGACTCCCCAAACTGTCGTTATCGGAAATGACGGCCGAGTTCTGCAGGCTTGGACTGGTGCATTCGAAGGCGACCAGGCGAAACGCGTTGAGAGGTTCTTTGGCGTTCACCTACCTGGCCTTTTGCCAAGAAAGACCCAGCCTCGACCTTGAGGCGCGTGCGCCCCACTAGTTGAGGCGCAACGACCCCACAGACTCGAACAAAATCCCGGAATTGCAGGCCGCAGGATTTGGCAGTGTTCTTGATTCAATAATTAGTACAAGCCGTGTCGAAGCGAAAGAACGTTGTCGAGTTTCAACATGTCACCAGCCGGCGCACGACCGGAGGCATTTCAGCGGTCTCATTTGAGCTTGGTGCCGGGGAAGTCTACGTCTGGCTGGGAGGCCCGGGATCAGGTAAGACGGCCATCGTCGACCTCATCCTCGGCTTCGGCCGGGCCGATGCCGGATCCGTAATTGTGGACGGCAGAGATCCCAGGTCGAACCCGACTGCTCTTCGGAGTACCACTGCTTTCGTTGACGGCCGCGCTCGGCTCGCCGGGCCGATGACGCCACTAGGCTACCTGGAGTTCATGGCTAAATTGACTGGTCTTTCATCGGATCGCCAAGAGCGCATCAACACGCTCCGGCTGATGGGGCTTCAGGACCGGTATCTCGTGGAGTCGATCGAGGAACTTTCTGGCGCAGCGCATTCGTCTGTGTTCATGGCGCTGGCGTGGCTTCGTAAGCCTTCTTTGCTGGTCCTTGACGACCCGACGCAGGGGTTCGACTCGGTCGCAACGGCGACGTTCATTGACGTCATCAGTGAATTTCTCAAGATGGGAACGTCAGTCCTGTTGGCCACCAGTGATGTGCTGCTTGCGTCTCAGGTTGGCGACCATATCGGTGTGTTGAAGCGGGGCGACAAGGTCGCAGAGCGACACCGACATCAATTGCTACAGGAGAGTTTAACGGCGCTGTATTCCGATTACGTCGGCCGGCCCCATTCCGCGGGTCTACGACAGTGACGAAATGGATGCGTCAGACTGGTATCGTAGCGGTCATGGAGTGCCGGCTCCAAATGGCGACTGCGATCTGGCGACTCACACTGTTCCTGAGCGCGCTGCTCGCAGTCGCGATGACGGTTGCCGGCCTTGGCGAGTACGACAGACGCCGGAGTCAGGTCGATGCGCTAGTCACGCAGCGAGACGAGCTTCGGCAGGGAGGCCAGTACACCTTCGACGGATTCCAACGTGATCAAGCTTTGAGAGCGGTTCGCTACCCAACTCCGTTGAGTGTCGTTGTCAACGGACTCGACCATAGAAATCCTCAATACTGGGATTTCGGGCCGGCCGGCATCTCGGCTGGCCCACCCGTCTCGGGGGAGCGAGTCTCTTCCGTCGTCAACGCGGACCTCGACCTGGAATTCATCCTCCGAAGCCTGTTTGGGATGCTGGCACTGGTGGCTGGATTCAGCTCATTGGCCGCGTCCAGACTCGCGGGACCGACAAAGTTTCTGGTAAGCCTGCCTGTGAGGCCCTCCGCAATTATGACGGGAGGTTTGGCTGGCGCAACGTTGGCAGCTATCATCGCTTCTGCAGCGGCAGTCGGAAGTTCTATAGCTGTCCTTCTGATGAGCGATCCGACCTTTGTTTCTGCGGATGCCGTGAAGAGCCTCGGGCTGATCTGGCTATCGACTGTACCTTACTACGCGGTACTTGTTGGTTTGGGTGCGATCGTGGCGCTGATGATCGCCAATCCGCTAAAGGCGGTCGCCACGATCGTCGTCCTATGGTTCGGCGCGACAACCCTCGCAAGTCCTGTGGTCGCCGCACTTGCCGATGCTCTGACGTCGAGTCAGTCACGGGCCCTGTTCGAGGTTTCCAGGAACGCCGCTTACGAAAAGGCGGCCATCGGAATCGAAGCTGAGGCTGGAGACATCGTCCTCAGACACCTGGCCAACGCGGAAGTCCCGTCGAGCTTTCAATTGAACGGAGTCATCCTTGAGGCCGTTACGCAGCTCTGGGACACGAGGTTCAGCGAGCTGCGTCGAGAATTGGACCAATTGGAAGCGGGATTGCTGCACCTTGAGAGCTTAAGAGCGACAAGAGCGTGGTGGATGGGAGCGCTGGCTCCAGGCACTGTGCTCCGATACGCCATGACCGATCTTGCCGGCGTGGGAGAAGCAGCGACCCGGACCTGGATCTCAGACGCTGAAGTTTATCAGCGCGCCTTGAATGCCGCCGTTTTTGACCGCCGCCCGAGAATTCACATTCGCGTCGGTTTCGGATCCGGGTACCGAGTACTCTTCCACGACCGGTCACAGAGACCCAGGGTGGGCGACCTGCCTGAGTTTCATCACACCGAGTCGACGGCGATCAACAGGTTACGAAGCGCCGCACCCTCAATCGCTGTACTCGCTGTCCAAGGGACCATAGCCTGGATGGCAGGTATCGTGATTTTTTGCCGCCGAGCATCGTCGCTTCTCGGGTGGCGTTAAGATTCGTCGTCACTCTCGGCAAGGCCGTATTGCTTGAGTTTTGTGAATAAGGTCTTGCGATTGATGCCCAGTCGCATCGCGGTCTGTGTTCGGCTTCCGCGACATTCCGCCAACGCCGATACGATGAGACCTCTTTCCAGCCGCTCGACAGCGCGCGCCACGGAGTCGGCCAATGTGGTCGGAGACTCGTCGGTTCCCGCCGCTCCTTCGTCAATGCCTCGAATCGTCGCCGGCAAGTCGACTGCCCGGAGCATCTGTCCTTCGGCCATCACCATGGCGCGCCGAAGCGCATTCTGCAGCTCCCTGATGTTCCCAGGCCAGTCGTAGGCGGCCAACAGCGCTCGGGCCTCCGCTGACACGGACTTGACGTTGCTCTGGAGCTCTGAGGCTATCGATTGGACCATGTGGTCGATGAGCACCGGAAGGTCCTCTGGACGCTCCTTAAGCGAGGGTAAAGGTATGGGCAGGACGTCCAGACGATAAAGAAGGTCTTGCCTGAACGACCCTGTTTTCGCCTCGGCCCTCAGGTCGCGATGCGTGGCCGCGATCACTCTGACGTCAACATCAACCGCGGTAGAGGACCCCAGACGGGTCACTTTGCGTTCCTGGAGCACGCGCAAAAGTTTTGCCTGCGCCTCCAATGGCAAGTCGCCGATTTCATCGAGAAAAATTGTGCCCCGATGGGCATTCTCAAATTTTCCCGGCCGGCTCTCCTTGGCGTCAGTGAATGCGCCGCGCTCGTGACCAAAGAACTCGGATTCAACAAGAGTGGCTGGGATAGCGCTGCAATTTACCGCCACAAACGGGCCCTTTGCCCGTGTCCCACGCCGGTGGAGCGCTCGAGCCACGAGTTCCTTTCCCGTGCCGGACTGTCCGAGGATCAGAACGGTTTCGTCGGTCCTTGCGACCTTCTCCATCACTTGAAAGACTCGCCGCATTGCAGGGCTGATACCGACGATGTCAACAAACCCGTACCGGCCTTCTAGTTCCAGTCTCAGCCGCTTGACCTCTGTTCGCAGTCGGCGTTGCTCAAGTGCACGCTCGATCACGATTAGCATCTCGTCATTGTCAAACGGCTTTGTCAGGTAGTCGAAGGCGCCTACGCGCATCGCATCGACGGCCGACCGAATACTGCCATGGGCCGTCATCATGACTCCGGTCGGCGCGTCGTCCCTGGAACAGAACTGGCGCAGTGCTTCGATGCCGCCGATGCCAGGCATCGCCACATCAAGCAGTGCTATGTCAAATGGCTGTGACTGAATCTGCGACAATGCCTGCTCTCCAGATTCCGCTTCGGTCACCGTGTGGCCATGCTGTTTGAGAAACATTGCCAGGACTTGCCGGAGTCTCGGTTCATCATCGACCAAAAGAATGTTTGCCATCAGTCTCCTGTCCTCAGCGGAAGCGACACCGATATAGTCGCGCCTCGGGCCTCTTCATTGTGTCCGGACATCTTGCCACCGTGTCGATCAACTATCTGACTGCAGATCGCAAGTCCTAGTCCGCTTCCCGAAGTCTTTGTTGAAACGAACGGATCGAACATCGTCTCGATGACGTCCTCGGAAATGCCTGGGCCTGAGTCCGAAATCGCGACAAGGATCATGGTGCGGTGACCGGTGCCGTCTGGCCTCGGTTCATCGGACAGGTTCGTTCGAATCCGGATTGTGCCTGCGCCCTCGATCGCCTGCGTGGCATTCAGCAGGATGTTCAGAAAAACCTGGCGCAACTCCCGTGGGTCGCCGAACATCCGGAGCGTCGGGAACTCCCGGAACACTTGGATCTCGACTTGCCGGCTGCTGGCATAGCTGCCGATGACACGCACCGCCCCGTCGATGACATCGACCAAGTCGACTGGCTCTTCTTGGAGGGTTGATGGACGGCTCAGGGACAGGAATCCAGCGATCGTGTCCGAAATCCGGTCGATCTCGGAAATCGCGTCCGTCAGCAACGTCTCACGCTTCGTCCAGCCCTCTTCTGAGTCCCTGACAATTTGAATGCTCGATCGGATTATGCCCAAGGGGTTCCTCACTTCGTGGGCGACCATCGAAGCGAGTTGGCCAGCAACTGCAAGGCGTTGGGCGTGGGCTGCCGTTTTTAGGTCGCCGACCAGAGCCTCATGGCGCTCGATGTTTTCGAAGGCGAGGCCGGTGTGCCGCCCGCACATCATAAGAAATCCGCCCAGGTCAGATGAAAATTCCCACAAAGCATCACTGCTTTCCAGAAGGATCATCGCTCTCAGTGTGCCGACCGCGAAGACCGGTACGCACGCTCGGATGTGATTCTCTTCAAGCTGTCGACGTTCGTCCGGCCCCAAGTACGACTCAATTCCGGACTGACCTGGAAACACCAAAGGTTCTTCGTTTAGTCGTAGCCAGGTTGCCAATGGCCCTTCAGCGTCGAAGGCCAGTGCTGAACCGGTGTCATCGGGGAGTCCTCGATTCAGACGCTCAGCCGCGAACTCTCCGCCACGGCGGTCAAGTTCGATGAACCAGACCGCATCACACTCTGCCAACGCTTGAAATCGCCGCGCCACCAAGACTCGCAGAGCGGCGGAATCCGGAGCGATGGCGACAGCTCGAATTAGTTCCTCAAGAGCCTCGTGGCGGACCGCAGGGTCTCGCCACGATCGGGTCGGCTGCCGACGTCGATTGAGCACGGTCGAGACATTCTGGCAGAAACCAGGTCGTCCATCCCAGCCGTTATGCGAACGGCACCTCGATGACATTCACCCGTGCCGGGCAAGCGTTGCCACCATCGCTAGTCAGTGCAGGCCCAGCCACTTTCGCCGCAGCCGCGGGCAAATCTTCGGCGCCCCCAAGTTGGGATACTCGTTCTTGAAGGCCATAATGGGCCTTCTACCGGCATCGGCAGTTGGCCGGCCTGCCGATAGGGACGGCGCTTCCGGTCCGTCAGCCCGTTGACCCCGCACTCCTGGTAGCCGTCAAAGGTCTTGTAGCCCGTCTTGAGCGACATCCAATCTGTGAGGTGCCCGTCCCACCCAATGGGGTGTCAAGGCCCCGCATTCCGACGAGAGTTCCAAAAATCTGAGCGCTGCCGGCATGGCATAGCCCTTGCTCACCTTTCTCTCGGGCCGCCAGTACGAAAGCAGAGGCGCCTGACACAGTTCGATCCAACTCGGACTCTGGGTTCCTCCCATAGTGCCGGTGACCATCAAGGAGGGCAGTTATGCAAATACAGGGATACATCCGACCAGTGAACGCCGCAGTCAATCTGCTTCTCATTTCGCTCATTGCCCTGTTTGCAGTGGGCGGGACGCTGCAGTACAGAGTCGCGTCCGCTCGCTCGTCCGCTGCGCCGACCAGTCGGCAGCAGGCCGCCATCGCTACATATGTGGTTGGAGACTTCGTGGGCCCAGAATTCGGCGAGCCGTCCGGTGACGGCCGCGAGACGCTTGTCGTTGCGCTAAAGAAGGGCTGCACTCAGTGTCTCAAGAGCATGGAGGCGCTTAAACAGTTAGCGATCGACCTGAAACCGCTTAGCGAGCTTGTGGTGGTTTCTCCGGACACAGCGGCAGTCACGGGCAGTTTTCTCAAAGAGCATGGGCTATCAGCCGATCGTGTCTTGTCATCGGTTCGGACCTCAGACTTTAGACTATCGGTTACACCAACGCTGATTCACCTCGATGCCACGGGCCGTGTCCGAAACATCTGGACCGGAGTGATCGACGACGAACAGAAACAGGAGGTGAGGCGAAGCTTTTCCAACCAAGCAGTCACAAGGTAGTAACGACCAAAACACTCTAGCTCAAGAATTTCCACCCGTCTTAATAGGAGCGCCTCAATGTCACGTTGGTTGACCATCAAGATACTAATCGTCATTCTGGTCGTCTGTGTCGCCGGCCCTGGCTGGCTGTCCGCAGAGCGAGCGTACCAGGGAACATCGCCGACTCTCGCCGCGGCAAGTACAGAAGCCACTGAGTTCGCTGTTCGTACCTACAAGGTCTACGCCCCGAAACAACAGGCCAACGGCACTATGATCCTGCAAACAGATCTGATTGACGCCTCACGGAAGGTCATCGGCGCGTGGAAAGAGTCTTGGACCCTTGACCGTAAGCGCACGGAACAAGAGTTGACTCTGGATGGCACCGTGACTGTCATGACCTTCAATGCGGAGGATCGGTCTGGACGAATTGTGGTCGACGGAGAAGAGATCTGGGCAGGTCAGTTTACGACCGGAACACCTGAGGAACAGGCGCGGATTCTCGGAATCTCGACCCACCTCTCGAAGATGGCGATCATAGCCAGGGATATCGGCGAGGCTCGCCGGAGCGCCGTTCGCCTATCCAACGAATGGGAACTGGTTGAGTTTGCGCCGCGGGTTTCGCGGTCTGCTATTCTCACGGCATTCAGACTTTTGTCGTTCGGTCATCCTGTGTACGCGGCCGGCTCTGACGGGCCGGAGTGCCAGACGGAATTCGAACATTGTGACTTCGCGGTTGGCGCCACTCGGAGCATAGCCTGCGCTGAAGCCAAATTGGATGCCGGGGGAGAATGTACAAATTGGATCAATTGTATCGGCTGTTGCGCTTGGCAAACACCAGACTGTGATTGCGCTTGCGTGACTGGTGACTTCGTCTGCACTTGTCTCGCGTGCGGTGCTGCTTGTGTCATTCCGGTTTAGCGACTGCACGAGGCGCCTGGAACTGTTCAGCCGAGGGGTGCGTGTGCCATGGTCGAGCCGTGAGACCGGCCCTCAGTGAAAACGCAGCCGGGTGGCGACGCGACTAGTTGCCCGCGCCCTGATCGTAGAATTGGAGGTTGATCGTGTGGGTCAAGGTCCAGATACTCGTCCTTGTCGCCCTCTACGTCGGTCCTATCATTTGGTTTGTGCTGCGAGAGAGGCCAACTTCAGCCGTTGATCGGCTTTGGTTGGTCGCCCTCGTCGCGTTTCCGTATGCAAGCGGGCTGGCTTTCGCCGCTTGGAAACTCTACAAATACCACCGCATCGCGTATGGGGCCCGCCGCGCTGGCGAAGACTCGTGAAGGGATCAGATGCCCGGTAGCCCGGCGCCGCCCTGGGTGGCGGGTCCGAATCCCTAGAGCCTGTTATGCACTTCCGTTTGGAGGGCGAGGACGTTGGGCAGCATGAGGCAGACAAACGCGAGCCAGTGATAGGCCGCGAGTGTCTGGCTCAGGCGTTCGTAGTCGCGGGCCAACCGGCGGAAGCGAGCGGCCCACGCGAAACTGCGTTCCACAACCCAGCGGCGGGGCAGGAGGACGAATCCGCGTTTGGCCTCGGTATGTTTGATCACTTCCAAGCGCATGCCATGATCGGCGGCCGCCTCGGCCGCCGTGTCGCCGGTATACCCCTGATCCACGTACCCGAGGACGACCGTCTGGCCCGTCACCTCCTGCACCGCCTCGGCGAGGTGCGCGACCTGCGCCCGGTCTTGCGCATCCGCGGCGGTCACGTGCACCGCGAGCAGATGCCCCAGCGTGTCCACCGCCGCGTGCACCTTCGATCCCTTGCGGCGTTTGGCCCCGTCGTAGCCCGCCCGCGCGCCGGACTCCGGCGTCGATTGCAGCGTCCGACTGTCGAGCACCAGCGCCGTGGGCTGAGGCTCGCGGCCGGCACCGACCCGCAGCACCACGCGCAGGTCATGCACGAGGGCCTCAAAGCATCCCGCGCGCATCCAGCGTTGCATTTGCTGATACACCACGGGCCAGGGCGGCACATCATTCGGCATCATGCGCCACGTCGCCCCGGTGCGCACCAATCAGCGCATCGCATTGAATACGTCCCGCAACTCGTGGGTCCGCCGTGGGCTGTCTGGGCGACTCAGGGTCAGATACGGCGCGACGAACTGCCATTCCTCGTCGCTGACATCACTGGGGTACCCGGTGCGGCGGGGACGTGGAGTCCGTTTCGGCATCCCCCCTTGTCGCAGATTCTCCCGTTCAGTACAAGCAAAAGTACATAACAGGCTCTAGCGATTCACCCCGAGCCACGCCGCCGCAATCGTGAGCGTCACGACCGTCACCGGCACGCCGATGCGGGCGTGGCGGCGCCAGTCGATCTCGATCCCCTGCCGCCGCGCCGCGTCCACCACGATGATGTTGGCGATGGAGCCGACGATGAATAGGTTGCCGGCCAGGGTACTGACAAGCGCCAATGTCGGCCCCGCGTGCGCGCCTTCAGCCACCGGCAACAGCAGCATCACCGCCGGCACATTCGAGACCAGGTTGGACAGCACCAGCGTCACCATGAACAACGGGCCAGCATCCCCAAGTGCGATGCCTTGCCCGGCAATCCAGTCAATCGCCAGTGCCGTGGCGCCGCTTTGCGCGAGGGCGTGATTCACGATGAACAGCCCGACAAACAGCACGAGCAACTCCCAGTCGACGAGGCCCATGACCTTCGACGAGTGAAACCGCTGGCTGAGCAGCAACACGCCTGCGCCAACCAGGGCCGCAACATCGCGCGGTCAGTCCGTGAAGAGGAACACAACTACGAGGCCCAGGGCCACGATGAACGCAAACAGCAGCAACACGGTGGGCAGATGGACTGCCCGCGCGGCCTCGTCCGGAGTCAGAACTCCCGCGCCGACAACGGCGATGGCACCCGACGATCGTCCGTATGAAGGGGCTGTTTCGGTGACAGAACCTCGAGTTATCAGACACAGGGCCGATCACGTTGGGCGGATTTTCACGCCCCCAAAGCCCTGGGCCGTGTAGCTGAGGGTGCTGGCGGTGGCAAACCACGTCGCGGTCGAGCTGGTCCCCTGAAGGCACACGTCCAGCGGCCCAGATGCCGCAGGATGCGCCCGACGACCGCCGCGTCTCGAATCAGCGCCACCAGCGTCATCCGCCCCGCACCACGCGGGCACGCGAGCACATCACACCCGAAACTTCCGCTCCGTCAGTTCGGCCCATGCCCGGTTCGGGCGGCGGCCGACGCGCCCGCCATGAGCGCACGCGCGCACCGCATCCGGCGGGCCCACGTCGTCATCCACCGTCGCCGGTACCACCGCCGCGCACCGACGCCGCCGCCAACCCGGCCAGCGTGGGCGCATCATCCGCAAACGGATTCACGTCCACGCCATCGCTGTCGTCCACGATCCCACGCCGACCCAACAGCCGCTGAATCCGTCGCGCGATCGCCACATCGCGCGCGAATACGCCGTCGAGCACCATGGCGTGCAGATGCACGTTCAGGTTCAACGCGGATCCGAAGCGCTGGACGATTACGACGGCCCCACCGCGACCACCCGGCAGCCCCTGTCCATCGCGGTGGTCCGCCACCTGCGCCCGAAACGTCTCATAGTGCTCGCGGACGATCTGATGCAGGGCTCCCTGCTCCGGGCGACGCGGACGATAGCTGAGCAACGACGACATCGCTTGGGATCGGAGCAAGTCCGGTGCCCGCCGTGCCCTGGGGCGCGG
>Ga0163146_10002996_pt1 | contig 22009 bp, 18 predicted proteins | sample OliLakLV19MP7G1_FD_148648 | JGI IMG/M metagenome (GOLD analysis project Ga0163146, IMG submission 148648) | Freshwater microbial mat bacterial communities from Lake Vanda, McMurdo Dry Valleys, Antarctica - Oligotrophic Lake LV.19.MP7.G1 | ecosystem: Environmental > Aquatic > Freshwater > Lake >...
TTCTATTTTTAGGCATATACAGCGATATACTGATTTTCCAAACCATATAGGTTTAGAAATATATTAACCTATACTGAAAACAGCTAGCGATTTAAGCGGGTTTTGTGTTGTTTACTTACCTTTAACTAATTACACCCATCAACTACATGGGTGTAATTAGTAAATATAAAACAGTCACAAGTAAAATAGGCACAAAAAAACCTACCGGGGTTAGGGTAGGTTAGGTTATGGGTTAGATATCAGGAAATTCTACATCTGTGTTTACCCCTAAATAATGCCTTTGAATTACCTCTACACTGTTACCGCAAGCTGTTGCTAGCAGTAGTAAGTCAGTACCAGCGTGTGCCATCAAGGTAATGAAAGTATGGCGGGTATGGTAGGGAGGTAAGTAGCCGTCAATTAAACCATCAGTTACTAACTGAGTTACAACACCGGGATAAGTGTATGACTTATCACCCTGCCTTTGACTTTTCATTTTCCACAATTGACTAATTGCAACTGTACTATATGAACCGCCATTGGTATTAGTAAACACTAAATCGTTAGATTGTGCATCAACGGGTTTAATCCGTAGCAGCAACCCCTTGAGTTTAGGGTAGATTTTGAAGATTCTAGTTTCACCAGTTTTGGTTTGTTGAGTGTTTTTTAACACGCCATTATAGGACTTGCTAAAACGGATGTAATTCTTATCGCGTCCCATAAATACATCTTGCCAGCGTAGCGCAAAAGCTTCACCGCTACGGCAACCCGTGAGAAACAGAAACTCGACTAAAGGTGCAACCTGCTTATTAGCTGCTTTGTCAGACTCATAAAACGCTTTGATAATAATATCCCGTTCTACTTTAGTAAATGCACGTCTATCGCGTTCATCATTGTCAGATTCATTATCAGGTACATCCCACCATTCACGCTCTATACCATCGGCGTTAACCGTTGATTTGTACATATCGGTTTTGTTTTCAGCAACACCAGCAATGATTACAAACGGGTTAACCGTTAACTTAGTTTTACCTTGTGACTGTAACCGGGTAAAGGCCTCTGACAAAGCAGCAAGTAATTTACCTCTGCTATTTTCGGACAAAGAATAAAACTCAGACATTTTTTTACCGCAAATATGGGACAAAGCAAAATCCCATATAGCATCATCAGTTTTAGTAAAGGTTCTAGTTTTTTTGTCCCATACCAGACCTTTAAGCGCGTTAATAAATGTCTTTGTGTATCTTGCGTAAAATGTAGTTGGCTGTAACTGTGGTTGTTTCCAAACTAGATACTCTTCCCACATAGCGCCGACTGTTATCTCAGGTTCAACCTCTGGTATAGGTGCTGCTAGTTTCAGTGCAGCCGGTGTGTACTTGACTGCTAAGCCGTACTTAACAAACGTAGGGTCAAATAGTATCTGCCAGTTTTCAGAGTCTGACAAGTCACGCTCTATACGCAGCGCTGCACTTAGCGCTAGCTTCCAATTTTCGGGAGACTCCCTTAATCCTAGTCCCATTGTCCGCTGTTTAGTCGGGGTCTTACCGTCCAAGATTTCAAACAACGGATTGTACTTACTGCTGAATCGGAAGGCTAAAACACCTTTTTCAGCATAGACAGAGACTAGAGGCTTAGGTGCTGTATTTTTTGCTTGCATATTCTGTTTTCAATGTTCGGTAGGGGTTACAGCGTTCTAGGAAAGTTCTAGACTATTGGCCAGATTACCTAAAGCTGTATATCTGATTTACACCTATCAACTAGATGGATGTAAACATAAAATCAGTATATCATAGTTTTTTTACTGTTTGACAGGGATGAATCAATAAATTCACATCCTGCAAAACGGGTTTTTGACTGTCGTACCCGAATGTCAAACCGCTGATCTCAACTTTGCCGGTAAATTTATAAGGTGGCTGTGCCGATCGAGCATTTTCTGCTAAATTAACCGCATCAACACCGTCTGGCGTTTGCATAAACTCGTGGAACCGGATCATTGAAGAATAACGCCGCGCCAATAATTCGGCGATAATGCTAATCGGACGCAGTTGGGAATATGCCATGCTTGCCAGGGTGTAGACGGTAACAAAATATCCGAGGGAAATTTTGCCTGCAACCGTTGCTGCTAGGCTAAAACCAAGAACAGAAAATAAACACAACTGGACGATCGTCTGCTGGTATGTCCCCAGGGTGACGTATCCTTTGTGAATACGGTGGATCACGACTTTTAATTCGCGATCGAGTCTGGTGGTTTGCCTTTTGAGTTCATCACTTTCTGTCGCAAAAGCTTTGACTGTTTTGATGTTGGTGATAATTTCCGAGTTGCGGCTTTCGGTATCTTCGATGTATTCATCCAGAATTTCTTCCCGCGCAGTCACCTGTTGCAGGCCTTTGAGGGTGAAACTGAGGATAAATAGGAATGAAACCAAAATTAATAAGCCAATCCGCCACTCAATTAAGCAGATAACGGCAAAAATGCCGATTAATCGGACGACTTCGGGGATGAATTCGCCGGCAATTTCTGGATATGTCCAAGTGTGGTTGGCGATGCCTTTGGCGATGCGACTGGCAATCCGTCCGGCGTTGTTTTCGTCGTAGAATTCTAGGGGTAAGGTGAGGATTTTGCCGATCGCACTTCTCATTTGATCGCGCCTTGCCCTCAATGGTATCACCCAGTGGAACCAATTTCCCACCCAAGGCTGTACCGGTGCTTTGGCGACTGTTACCAGAAAAATCATGCCCAGCAAGACCGATAGCGATAATATTTTGTTGGGTGAGTGCTGGGTAACAGAGGCGATCGCTGTTATGAGTTTTTGCGTTACTGTATCTGTAGGTTGACCCGACAATACGTTTAATATTTGACCGATCGCGTAGGGTACAAGCAAATCGGCTAGTGCCAAAACGCTGGATGCGCCTATGCTGTAAACTGATATTTTCCAGTAGCGACTGTAGTATTGGAAAATGTCCTGAAAGCTTGCCATAAATTTTTGTTGAGATACAACCCTTGCAAACACTTGCATCTAAAATTGCGCTGTCTGCGCGCTTTGTTTACAAGTGTACTACAAAAGTAGTTGATCGGGGAGTCATCTCGGCTCATGCTAGCGACTCGCCCGATCGGGTGATTTATGGCAATCATTCGATCGTCAGCAATCGATCCGCATTCCTGGGCAATAAATTCAAGACTAAGGGCAAAAAAATGCAAAAGACAGAATTTTTCTTAAATTCTGCCTTCTGAGCAAGGCCTTATAAGTTTTACTTTTGAGTAGTCTGTTAGCTGAAGGTGTAGGCTGATTGCAGCGCCCACCAGATCAAGAAGCCGATTCCGCCGGCAATGACAATCGCCGAAATGGCGATCGCTATAGGACTGTCAGCTCCCTTGAACTTCATGATTCCGCGATTTAAATCTGACATGACAGTGTTCTCCCACAATTCCAGCTTGATTGTAGCTTTGCCGTCGGCGGATGGCGGTCAATTTTCACGGCAATTACTGATTTGGTTAATGATCTGGCTGCTGAAATTTCAGGTGGGGAGTGGGTTGGGGGGGGTTTACTGGGTTTGTGAAAAAAACTTACTAAAAAGACTTGACAAATTTCGGGAAGTGAGACAATATTGTTAATACCGCAGGAAATGCGGGTGTAGCTCAGTGGTAGAGCGTCACCTTGCCAAGGTGAATGTCGCGCGTTCGAATCGCGTCACCCGCTTTAGAAGATAAAAAAAATCCAGGAAACCGGAAAGTACATCCAGAAAGTTTTCGGTATACTCCTAATGATGGTTGAAAATACCTAAGTTAGTGGTAAGATTGAATGCAGAACTTGCAAGTCAAAATTGCCGATCGGACGATATCTCGGAACAGGCAGTTGAAAGCCTCGGTATGGCGAATTTGACAAGTTTGATTAAGTGGATATGTTAACGATTATTTTTGCAAAAACGCTTTTTTATCCGATCGCTCGTGCCATCTCAAAAAGTTCCAAAGATTGACTTAAACGATGAGTACCCCTGTCCTTGCCGGCGGCGGGGTCGTCTCGTGCCCATAACGTTGACAGAAGCCTTTGGCTGCAACCGCTGTCAGCAAATATTTGTATTGGAGGAAAGCGGACACGTCATCGAGCAACTATCAACAAACTATCCTTACAAGCAGGCTTGGCGGTGGACAGGGAACCAGTGGAACAGAGCACACCCGGGTTTGAAGGCCCATTATTTGCCACTGGCTTTGGGTATGATATTGGTGCCGCTAGTGATTTGGTTGCCCTTGGCGCTGCACTCGCCGGGCCCGAATATTATTCTGTGGGCAATGGTCGCCGTGCTGCTAGCAATGCTGCCGGCGCTGATGGTATGGCTCGCTTACAGGCGTTAGCTAGATGATAATAGAGGATTTTACCCATTCATCAGATGCCGCAAATGTGGCGCGTCGCGCTTATCAAGCTTCTTTGGAGTTGGCTACGACAAAGAGTGCTGATCGCGCTGCAGCTTTGCAGGCGATGGCGGGCTCGCTGAAACGCCGGCAAAATGACATTTTAGAAGCAAATACTCTGGATCTAGAAGCGAGTCGGGACATGGCGATTCCCGAGTTGATTGTGGAGTGGCTGAAGCTGACGCCGGAACGGATCAAGACAACTGTGCAAATTCTGGAACGGTTGGGGGAAATGCCAGATCCGATCGGCAGGGTGATCAATGCTTCTTATCAGGTCGATCGCTGTCAGGTTTACTGTCAGTCGCTACCGCTGGGGGCGATCGCTCTTATTTACGAAGCGTTTCCAGAGTTGGGGGCGATCGCGGCCGGTTTGTGTCTCAAAAGCGCTAACAGTTTGATTCTCAAAGGTGGCAGCGAAAGCTGGCAAACTAATGCTGTAATCGGAGAAGCTTTGGTGTCGGCGATCGATGAGGTCGGTTTGCCGTCAGGATGTTTGCAGGTATTGCCGCCGGATCGGGGCGCTTCGATCCGGGATTTGGTGACTCAAGACCAATATCTCAATTTAATTATTCCCTACGGTAGACCGAGTTTGGTGCAGCAAGTGGTAAGGCTGTGCACAGCGCCGGTGTTGCGATCGGCAATGGGCAATTGCTACCTTTATTGGTCGCCGACTGGTAGTTTGGAGATGGCAAGGTGGATGATTTTGGACAGCCATCAAAGCGTTCCCGATCCTGTTAATGCGATCGAGAAAGTGCTGATCGATCGCAACCAAAAGCCTTCTTCCTTAGTCAGGCTGTGGAACAGTTTAAAAGAAAAAGGCTTTCACATTAGCGCAGATGCGGATCTTGTTGCAGATTTCCCAGACTTGAAGCTGGCGGAACCATACGAGTGGACTCAACCGTATTTAAACAAAACCATCGCGTTTAAAGTTGTCGATAGTTTAGAGATTGCGATCGGCTGGATCAACCGCTACAGCAGCGGCCACGCTGACTGCATCGCCACTGAATCTTATTTAGAAAGCCGCCAATTTGCTCTGGATGTGAACAGCGCCTCAACTTTTATTAATGCCTCACCTCGGTTTTGGCGCTATCAAAATCGGGGAGACGCAATATTTTTGGGAATGTCCAACCAAAAAGGTTATCGTCGGGGATTGATCGGGCTAGATACGCTGACGACAATTAAAGAAATTGTTCAGGGAAACGGACTTTTTTAATCTTATAGGTTATTTAGGATTGGTTATTGGAATATTAAACCAAAGTCAAAAATGGGATAGTATTATCGATGCGTAAGCCTTTATAAGCCTTTAATAGTTGTTTCAAAATTTCTATTTATGGGATATAATAATATCTTGGTACAACAATCAGGCAGCTTTTATCTAAAGCAATTTGGTCGCCAGCTCCCGGAACGACACCGTGGACACAGATAAAATTTCCGCGTCCTGACAATAAGCCCGCGATTCATTTGTGGGTCAATCTAAAATCGGTACTGGATCTAATTAACTTTAGAAAGTTATTAACTCACAGGAAAATACTCTTAGCGATAATATGAAATCCGAAAAATCACTCAATACTCTAGACAATACGGCAACGCCGACTTTAGGCGAAGAAACGCTAATTCACCACTCGGTATACGCTAAGAAATTGCGCCCACTCCTGCCATCAGAAGCCTTTAAACCAGATTCTAGTAAGTTGGTTATACTGTTCATTAATATGGTCATTTTGCTACTGGGTTGGGGAATTGCCGCTCGTCTAGATCAGTGGCCCATCTATCTTCTATGGCTTTATTTACCTTTAGCTTTAATTATGGGTAATAGTATCGTAACTATGGGATTTTTCGCCCATGATTTCATGCACGGTAGCGTCAATAAAAAGTCTCGTATGACTTATCATATAATTAGTTTTCTAGGGTTTGCAATGATGTTTATGCCTTCAACTCAGTGGAAATATGTTCATAACATTGTACATCACAGTCAAACAAATTATCTAGAAGATCCGGATCGCAATTACCTTTACCAGCAGCCGAATAGTTGGGGAAAATGGATTCATAATTTCTTTGCGCCAGCGATTGATAATCCATCTTGGTTATTAATAGTAGGACTTCCAGCATCGTGGTTATTTCATCAATTTTGCCACCTCTCGTCGAGCCTATTGTTTAATAATAAAATTGTGGATTATGTGCCCGCTGCATTCACAGTCAGTCAGAAAGATAGATTGAAAATTGCTCTTGAGTTGTTTGCGGTTTTATGCCTGCATTTTAGCATTTTATTCTATTTAGAGTTTCATCCGCTAAAAATCGTTCTTGGGTACTTGCTACCCTTAGCAATCGGTCATACAGTTGCAATGTTTTATATCTACACAAATCACCTGATTTGTCGGATGACGAGTGTTAACGATCCTCTGATCAATAGTCTCTCGCTACGGGTTCCCAAAATAGTTGATTTGTTGCATTTCAATTTTTCATATCACACGGAGCATCATATTTTCCCTAGTCTTAACTCAGACTATTACCCTTTGGTTCAAGAGTTGATCCAAATTCACTATCCTGGACGGATGAATTTACTTGATGCTGGTGAAGCTTGGCAATTGTTAATGAAAACTCCTCGGCATTACAAGGATGAAGTTACGTTAACTGATTATTTAGGGAAAACTTCGGTAAATTGCCCTCTTGATAATTCTGCTGTAACACCTTTGCCATAGCTAAATACACCAGTTACGCTCACAAGTTTCCCCCAGACTACAACTAGAAACCGACGCTAACGACCAATACAGAGTAAGGTGTGCACTGCACACCTTACTTTGAGATATCGTGCTGAATTTTTAATTCTACATACTGATACTATTTAGCACCAACGAAGGCTTGAGAGCAAAATAAGGGATGACTCGTTTTTGATTGTTAGCGTCAATCCTTTGTTCTGCCATATTCAAATTTTGCTGGAACTGTCTAGCTAAAAGTTGGATCGGCGTTCCCGCAAAAACTTCGTCGAAACTCCTCCGGTAGAGTTCTCGGAAAGATTTATCGTAGTAACCCAAACGGTCATATCGATAAGCTGACAAAATAAACAGAATTTGCAGTTGGTCAGCCGCTCGTTTGTACGGAGGAAGTAACCGTAAAATATCCTTTTCCGTAATCACTTCTAGAGTACCCGAAGCAGTAATTCTTGGAATGTCCCGGTAGGCTGCCAAGGGCATATTTGCAGCAAAACTCATGTATTCATACTGGGGAAAATTGACTGCTGAATGTTGTGGGCCACAGGTAAAAATTACAGTTGTGACAATGGCAATTAATTGTTCCACTGTGTCGATATGGTCTGGCATTCCTTTGACTTTACCGCCATTATCAGACGCTAATTCTTGGGCCCAGGTTTGCAGTTCCACATCTTGTACGATCGCGATCTCCGTCGGGTAAAAGAACTTCAGATAGCCCGATACAAAGGTTTCAATCGCATCCCAAAGCAACAATCCATCATCTCGGTAAGGATAGTGAGGCAGTTGATTGGGGTCATCCATTCCCCGATTTTTCAGTTCAGCGGGCAAGGCAAATTGATCAAGACTCCATGTACTGCACGCCTCTCTAGTCAGTTCCATTGTCTCAACCAAGGTACCACCTAGCAATTCATCGACGGGCCCGCCGGGAGCGATCAAGTGAGAACGCGCCAGATCGTTGTTGGTCAACATAAAGCGAAAGTGCGGTTTCAGCAGCAGGCTCAGCGGGTGATTTTTAGCCAACTGTCGGGCGGTGACGATCGCGATTGGTTCCATCACCAGATGAGTTCGACCTAAATGCGAGCTCATTTCATGGTGATTGGCATCTGCTACTTGTACGCAGAGTTTCGCAAACAGCCAATCGACAGGAGGATCGAATGGGGTGTAGACATGGCTATCTGGGCTGGGATCTAGTTGAATGGCAATAGGTGTCATTACACCGCGATCGCGGACTCCCGTCCACCGCCAAGCGAAAAAAGCCCGCGGTTTCGGCAAGTATTTTCTGCCTTTTTCATAGGTTCCGCCTCCAACGAGAGCAGGCGCGCGATAGTGTTCGTCAGTACCTGTGTAATCGGCAATGTAAATGTTTTTGTCCTGCAACTCTTGGCGCCGATCGACTAATGGGTGCAAAGTCGGAAGGTTCGCCAGTGTTTGTGCCCGAGGATCGCTCGCATCTAAGAGGCGAAGCACCATTGGATTTGCTCCAGACAGGCGCTGTTCTGCAAAAGAGCGATCGGTTTGGTAAATTTTGGCAACTCCAGGTAGCGGCAGCCAAGTAAAAAAGTCTTCATAGTCTTGGAGTTCGTCGAGAGGATCGAGAAAAGTTCTCGAATCGGCTGCCAGCATATTTGCTGGAAGTTCCGATGTTGCTAATATCCGTTCTGCAAGATACTTGCTCGAAAAGTTCTCGACTGCGGGCACATCTTTCAATAAGGCCAAAGGTGATAAACTCTCATAGTCAAACTGATAAGCTTGTTGCTGACGATTCAAGGAATCTTTGCGCTGTTCTTGGTTCGGGTCGTCTTGAGGAAGAGAAGGTTTCATATTGTCTACCATTGTATAAATCAACTCTCTTTTTGTAGTAAAATATCGGACATCATCACTACTGATCGAGGATGGAATTTAAAAAGTATTGTGCAGGCTCACGCTTGATATAGGTCTTATTCACCGAGCAATAATCTTATTCCGGATTTTTTTAAACTCAGAAAAATTCCTCAAAAGAAGGCAACACTTCTCGATCGCCCTAAATCTAGGTTGAAAGGTTTCATTCTCCCGATAAGTAGCTAGCACTCAAGAACCCCGACATCTCAAAGAAGTCGGGGTTCGGGGTGTTCGGTTTTTTGAGCTTGGTCTACTGATTAGCGGTTATGCACGAACCATTAAATATTGGCCGTTGCCGATATATTCACCATCGCAACTCGCGAAAAGAGTTTCCGCCCAAATCAAGAAAAACCGCCAGATGCGACGAAATTTGCCATAGTCCATGCCGTAGTCTAAATCTTTGACTATTGCCTGAGAATCATCAAAATTTTTCAGCCAATTAACTAAGGTTGTAGAGTAATTGTATCCGTTGAGATACCAGTTTTTTATCGTTTTGAGGTCTTTGTTGTGGCTGGCAACGGCATCGTATTTCCAGATACGACCGTGGGGGAAAATGTATTTGTGGAGGAAAGGGCTGGACATATTGTTGGGAATGCGGACTGTGATAATGTGAATGAAAACTTTGCCGTTATCCTTCAGGAAAGAGGCAAGCTTTTGGAAACCCTTCGTTAAATTGCCTACATGCTCAAAAACTCCGATGGAGAGAATTTTGTCAAATTTTGTCTCGAAGTTGGCGTCGTTCAAATCGCCTTCATATAGGGTAAATCGACCGGAACTGAGGTAGCTTTCGGGGTCTTGCATCTTCTGACGCATATACTCGCATTGGTTGTGGCTGAGGTTAATGCCAGTAAACTGGACATTGGGGAATTTGGAAAGAATGTAATTGGGAACGCAACCCCAACCGCAACCAAAGTCTAAAATGCGATCGCCATCCTGAATGTCTAGCTTCTCAATCACATCATCAATCATCTGCATTTGCGATTGTTCAAGGTTGGCCGCTCCTTTTTCCCACAACCCCATGGTGTATTTAGGATAAATGAGTTTGCCGTCGCCTAACATCGGATTCAGCATTGCTTGAGGCAAGTCGTAGTGAATTTTCATTAAATCCCGGGACCCTTCGGCGGTGCGGTCTGTTTCTGTCAGTACCCATTCGTAGGCCATAAGCAGAGAGGGAAAGTACCGAAATAATACGGGCATACAGGTATCAAAAAGCGATCGCAATACTGAATCTGGGACTTCTAATCCGTTGATGTAAGACTCTGCTACTGCCATTTGCACCGTGTTAACTGCACTGACTGCTAGGCGGGTTGCTCCGTAGGCGATCGGACTTTTGGTATGGATATTTCCCACGATGGGAATGTGGTTTTCGATGTTTTGTAGGGCTGTTGATGAAGTCATGGTTATACTGGTTTTAAAGATGCTGCTATTCTATCTCACGAAAATTCGCTGGTTGTTAGAGAGCAAAAAAGCTGAAACTATTACCAAGTAAGGTTTACATACCAAAACTCCCCAAAACCCTAAAAATATATGGCGGTTGAAGGGGATTTGATAACGGATTTATAGGGCTTTGGGCGATAGGAATTTTATTAAGAATTATGTCAGCCAATTTTAGATTTTAGATTTTAGATTAACTCCACAGCTTGAATGGGGGTATTTTCAGGGTGAGATGAAGATTTTAGTGTTCAGCTATACCATTTTAGAGTTGAGAATTGAGAATGAATGATGAGCTAAGAGTTGGACTCTTGCCTAGAGTTGCTTTCTTTTTTTAAACTGGTGTCAGTTGGGAACTTGATCTGACGCAAGGAGAAGCAAATGCCGATCGCGACTTATAGTTAAGGAATCAGGGGATACACAAAAAATGCCGAGAAACCGGGTTTGCATAAAGGTTCGCTGCAATAACAGATGTCCGCGAGATTCCTCGCTAATTAGCTATACGGGCCAAATATGCCACAGATTCACTATCTGCCGGACGATCGCACGATCGAGATAGACGACGACGATATCATTCTGGAAGCTTCGCTGCGTGCAGGCATTCCCCACACCCACATCTGCGGCGGTAGTGGCCGGTGTTCGACTTGTCGCGTATTGATTGTCGAAGGTTTGGAATTTTGCTCTCCGCGCACTTCGCCGGAAGAGGAACTCGCGAAAAAATTGCGTTTAGAACCGGAAATTAGGCTGGCTTGTCAGACGCAGGTTGCGGGCGGCAAGGTCATTTTGCGCCGATTGGCGATCGATTCTGAAGACTTGGAATCATTTAACGACGAAATGTCTGGAAAGTTGATTTCTGCTCCTGTCGGGCAAGAAAAGAAAATTGCAATTTTGTTTGCCGATATTCGAGGATTTACGCCTTTTGCAGAATCGCTGTTGCCCTACGATGTAATTTATGTTTTAAATCGCTATTTCCAAAAAATGGGTTATGTAATCAACCGGAATGGCGGGATGATTAATAATTATATGGGCGACGGTTTTATGGCGCTGTTTGGGTTGGAAAACTCAGACAAGGCGGCGGAACAAGCGGTGAGGGCTGGGGTGGAGATGCTGGAGGAATTGGATAAACTAAATCCTTATTTTGAGACTTTATACCGTCACCGATTGCGGATTGGGATTGGGATTCACTGCGGTTTGGTGGTTGTGGGGAATCTGGGGGAGTCGAAAAATCAGACGGTAACGGCGATCGGGGATGCGGTGAATTTGGCCAGCAGGATTGAAGCTGCTAACAAGCAAGTGGGAACAAGTTTGCTGATTTCCGAGGAGACTTATGAGGAAGTCAAAGAATTGGCGATAGTCAACCAGCGCGTATCAGTTCAAATTCCGGGAAAGAGCGGCGAATATCCGCTCTATGAAGTAGTCGGGATGCCGCCGCTGCCCCTGGAAATCGAGGAGATTTCCGAGGTTAAGAAAAGTTCTTTTTTCCAGAGTTTTGTCAAAAAGTTGATGAGTTTATTTGCTGCGGCGCGGAATTGGATTATGAAATTATTGGGATTGTGAAATTTATATTAATCTGAGCATATAATTTTGTTGTAATTAAGTTGTGTACTTGTCATAAGCCTATGAATGAGGAGCAGCTTGCAGAAATTAAACAGATTGCCAGAAGATATAGAAACTTTCAATGTCTCCCCTGTTCTCAAGCAATCGAAAGTTACTTGACTAGAGAGGGCATTCAGGGTAAGCTAATAAAAATTAGCACAGAAACCGACCGACTGCCATTTTCAATTATCACTAATCCAGCGGGGAGCGATCGCCAAATAGCCACCAATGGTTTTCATCAAGGTGCGGTTGTTGAAATAACCACAGAGTTAGGAACACTTGAAACAGTTTTTGATAACCTTTATCCTGATGGAATTCCTAAAGATGATTGGCTAAAGAGTTTTGGCGGGCCTCTTGTTGAAGACTTTAATGGCAAGTTTGCGGTAACAGAAACCGAGTTTTAATAACTCAAGAAATATTCAATAAATGATTCAACGGGATAGTTTGTATGGATAATCTCTCCGAGCTTCTCAAAAAAATCAAGAATAAACCTTCAGTCTATTTGGGCAAGGTGTCCATTAGTTGTCTTCAGGCTTTCTTGTCGGGATATAATGTGGCACAGTACCAACTTGGCATACCTCTCAAAGAAGAAAACGCCCTAGATGGATTTCAAGAGTGGATACAGAAAAAATTTAATATTGATTCATCTCAATCATGGGCGAATATAATTCTCTTTTTTTCTCAGGATGAGAGGGATGCTCTTAATAGTTTTTTTGAACTATTTGAAGAGTTTTGTCAAAGTAAGAAGGTGGTCGAATCGGGTAAGGTGCGCCATAAGCACCCTACAAAGATTTGAGATAAATTGACAACCGCAGACATCCGCGTTCATCCGCGTGCATCTGCGGTTAAATAATTCCCCCTTAAGCCATCACCATTCCCCCATCCACATTAAAAACCTGCCCCGTAATATAAGCCGCCGCCGCATCTGCCGCCAAAAACTTCACCATCCCGGCAACTTCCTCAACTTCCCCGTATCTCCCCAGCGGAATATACTTCAAAATTTCATCAGACTTGACATCCTTAGTCATATCTGTAGTGATAAAACCCGGTGCAACTGCATTCACAGTAATCCCGCGACTCGCCAACTCCTTCGCCACAGTTTTAGTAAACCCAATTACCCCAGCTTTCGCCGCACTGTAATTAGCTTGTCCGGGATTGCCCATTTGTCCAGCAACCGAAGCAATATTAATAATTCGGCCGCTTCGTTGTTTCAGCATGATTTTACTGGCAGCTTTCGCACACAAAAACACGCCGGTTAGATTCAAATCAATTACCGCTTGCCAATCTTCCAACTTCATCCGCAGCAGCAAAGTATCGCGAGTAATGCCGGCATTGTTCACCAAAATGTCAATTCGTCCCCATTTTTCCATGACATTACTGGTGAGTAAATCTACTTGCTCAGTTTTCGAGACATCTGCTGCAAGTGCCACAGCTTCTCCTCCTGCTGCGACTATTTCTGCTACCACCTCATCAGCAGCAGCACTCGAACTCGCATAGTTTACCACAACTTTAGCGCCCTCTGCTGCTAGGGCTAAAGCAACGGCGCGGCCGATTCCCCGCGACGCACCGGTCACGACAGCAACTTGACCCCGCAATCTCTGAAAAGTCTCTGGTAATAATTCCATAATTGTATCCTCGCAATCTACCAGAGAATTTTGCACTAAAATCGAGCCAGAACCCAAAAAATTATTTTGTCTTATGGCAGTTCAAAAACAGTTCAGCAGTTTTGAGGAGTTACTATCGGGCTCTGACTTGCCGGTGTTGGTAGATTTTTACGCTACTTGGTGCGGGCCTTGTCAGATGATGGCACCGATTTTGGAGCAAGTGAGTGGTCAGATGAAAGACAAGCTGATGGTTGTCAAAATTGACACGGATAAGTACGAACAGTTGGCGTCGCAGTATCACATTTATGCTTTGCCGACTTTGGTGCTGTTCAAAAATGGCGCTGAGGTCGATCGCATTGAGGGAGTCGTGCAAGCACCGCAGTTGATCGATCGACTGCAACCTTTCTTGTAACACGAGCCAATTATCTCACACCTAGGGTGCGTCAGCCAATATCTGATTAATTATGAATAAGATCATCCTAGTTGACGCACCCTACTTATGAAGACTCCCAGCCACGCTATTATCAATCTGGCAATTCTCGGCAAACCGCAACTGCCACAAGCTAATCTCATCGTTACGGGCGGAATTTTGCCGGATATTCCGATATTTTTATTTTACTTTTGGGCGAAATACATTGCTCGCTTGCCCGCAGCTACAATTTGGTCAGAAGCATATTATGAGCCTTTTGTCCAGAACATTGTGGCTCTATTTCATTCTATCCCCCTCGCGGCGATCGGCTGGCTAATTGCTGATCACTTTGGCTGGCCAAGTGTGCAAATTCTGTTTCTCAGTATAATCCTCCACTCTTTGGGAGATTTGCCAGTCCATAATGATGATGCTCACCGACACTTTTTTCCGTTCAGCAATTACCGTTTTATCAGTCCGATTTCTTATTGGGATAGGAATCACTACGGCTCAATTGTTTCTTTGGTTGAAATGTTATTAGTGCTGCTGTCAACTTTCCGGGTTTTTGGTTTTGTTAACTCTTATGCTGGAAAAACGTTGTTAATTTTGGTGAATGGTTTTTACTTGGCTGGCGCGGTTTATTTTCAGGTGCGAGATTTATTTAAATTCACTTCCCAAAGATGAAACATGAATTCAAAATTACCAATTAGCAATTAGGAATTACCATATTGTTAACTACGCCGAATGTTAAAACAACACCAATCTTGACGCTTCCACAGAGTAGCGACAATCCAGCCGTGCTGTTCGAGAGTGTCAGCAATTGGCTTAGCTTGTTCGAGCAAAATGCCGCTGAGCACGGCCCAAGTAGTCGGTTTGCTAATTGCAGTGAACTGCGGGATTAAATCAATGATTACTTCTGCTAAAATGTTGCAGATCAAACCGTCGATCGGCTCATCGACCATTTCTTTCAAGCGATCGATACTTCCGAGTTCTGCAACTAACTGCTGAGAATTAACGCGGTTGAGTAGTCTGTTGCTAATGGTCGATCGCACTGCCAAAGGATCAGTATCCAAAGCATAAACTTTTGTAGCGCCCAACAACACCGCACCGATCGACAAAATACCCGATCCGCAGCCGATATCGGCAACTACGTACTCTTTGTCATCAAAACCGAGCCGCATTTCCAGCGACTCCAGACACAGTTGAGTAGTGGCGTGAGCACCGGTACCAAAGGCCACACCGGGATCTAAACGCAAAATGAGGCGATCGGTATCAGTCGGCGGGGGCAGCCAAGCCGGGTTAATTAAAAAGCGATCGCCCACTTCTTGAGGCTGCCAGTGCTCCTTCCAAGTGCTGCCCCAGTCTTCGTCTTCAATCAAATCCCACTGCATCGCAGGTAGGGGCAAACCTGCACACAGAGCATCTTGACGCAGCCACAGAGACAGAGCGGCTAAATCCAGCAATCCTGCCTGTTCTTCTGGCAAATAAGCCGACATCAGGCAGGAATTGCTTTTGAGCTCAGTAGCAGTTCCCCGACAGTTAAATCGTTCCAGACGCCAAAAGATGATATCTTCCAGCGCCGGATCGCAAAGAATTCTAATTTCCCACCAGCTATGTGCCATAACGATTTTAGATTTTAGATTTTAGATTTTAGATTGGCCCAGGGGAACTGGATACTGGGAACTGGGAATGAAGAAGGAGGATTGGCTTATAGAAAAATTCCCGCTTTCTGGCCAATTACCAATGACCAATTACCCATTACCAATTATCAGCCCTGGCATCCAAAATCTAAACTCCAAAATCCGTCAAAGATTTACTGTGTAAGCATCCCGAATTCCCGGAACTTTTAGGATCTCCGCCAGTATCCCCTCTGGTAGAGGGTCAACGATTTTAGATTTTAGATTTTAGATTTTAGATTGGCCCAGGGGAACTGGATACTGGGAACTGGGGAATGAAGAAGGAGGATTGGCTTATAGAAAAATTCCCGCTTTCTGGCCAATTACCAATGACCAATTACCCATTACCAATTATCAGCCCTGGCATCCAAAATCTAAACTCCAAAATCCGTCAAAGATTTACCGTGTAAGCATCCCGAATTCCCGGAACTTTTAGGATCTCCGCCAGTATCCCCTCTGGTAGAGGGTCATCAAGGCTCAAAACCATCACCGCATCGCCTCGCACGATTTTACGGCCTACCTGCATACTGGCAATATTGACATTAAAACTGCCCAATTGGGAACCAATTTTGCCAATAATCCCCGGCATATCGCGGTGCAGGGTAAACAGCATATGGTGAGTCGGGGAAACGTTGACCGGGAAATCGTCAACGCTGGTAATCCGAATTTCGCTTTCGCCGAGCACTGCACCTGTCACGGTGTGTTCACCGAGGGTTCCCTTGGCAGAGAGGTGCAGAGAACCTGTGTAGTCCCGAATCGAGGCATCTCTGGTTTCGACGACGCGAATTCCGCGTTCTTTGGCTTCGATGCTGGCGTTGACGTAGTTAACGCGCTCTCGCAGGGCTTGGGAGAGCAGGCCTTTGAGGGCGGCAACGACTACGGGCTGGCTTTGGTTGTTGGCCAATTCGCCTTGTAGTTGGACGTTGAGGTAATCGACTCGGCCTCCGGCTAGCTGGCTGACGAGGTTGCCTAGGGTTTCGGCTAGTTGCAGGTAGGGTTTGAGTTTTTCGATCGAGTCTGGGTAAATTCCTGGGATGTTAACAGCCGATCGCGCCGGGAGTCCCAACAACACATCGCGAATTTGTTCAGCAACATCGATCGCCACATTCACCTGAGCTTCCGCCGTCGAAGCGCCCAAGTGAGGTGTCAGCACAATGTTCTGGCCAACACTCCGCAGGGGAGAATCAGCTTGCAGCGGCTCATGTTCGTAAACGTCTATAGCAGCGCCGGCGATTTTGCCTTCTTTGATGGCTTCTGCGAGGGCTGCTTCGTCGATGATGCCACCTCTAGCGCAGTTAATTATCCTGGCCGTGGGCTTCATTTTAGACAGCACTTCAGCGTTAATTAAGTGCAGGGTTTCCGGCGTTTTGGGGATGTGCAGGGTAATGTAGTCAGATTCGCGCATCAGCAATTCTAGTTCTACCAAACGACAGCCCAACTGTTCGGCTCGTTCGGTGGAAATGAAGGGATCGTAAGCGAGCAGTTTCATGCCCATTGCTTTAGCTGCGGCGGCTAGGTGGGAACCAATTTTGCCCAAACCGACGATACCGAGGGTTTTTTTGTAGACTTCTACGCCGATAAAGCGGTTGCGTTCCCATTTACCGCTTTTGACGGAGGCGTTGGCTTCCGGGATGTGGCGGGACATCGAGAGCATCATGGCGATCGCGTGTTCGGCAGCGGCGATCGTGTTGCCCTCGGGGGAGTTAACGACTACAATTCCTTTGCGGGTAGCGGCGGGTACATCGACATTATCTACGCCGACTCCGGCTCTACCGATGATTTTGAGTAGATTTCCGGCTTCAATGATTTCTTTGGTAACTTGGGTGCCAGAACGGATCATTAAAGCGTCGTAATCTGGAATAATTTTAACCAGTTCGGCGGCTGAAAGTCCTGTGTTTACGTCAACTTGCGCGACTTGGGAGAGGATGTCAATTCCGGCTTGGTCGATCGGATCGGATACTAGAACTTTAGGCATAGCAAGCAATCGAGTGCAATAGTAAAAATAGGCCGAGCGTTGGCGAGCTCAAAGTTGAGACTTATGACTTAGAGCAGTATCTATACAGATCAGCTCAAGCTTGCCTTTGTGCAGTTTGAATTGTATCTGTATTCGGTCATGGTCGGTCATTTTTGCGGGAAATATTTTAGCTTTGGGGGCGATCGGACTCTCTGACCGTCTGAAAATCCCGCAAGTGCTTAGCTAGCAAGTCTTTTCAGGCTATAATAAACTTTGGCTATTCCAGCCTAACTATCAGGAATTGTTTTCTAATGAATTATCTTATCGCCGTACTGCCCGATCGAATGCAAGCCGAAGCGGCCTACTGCGCCCTCGAAAAAGAAGGCTTACCGATGAAGCAAGTAAGCATTTTGGGCCGCGGCTACAAAACTGCCGATGAATTCGGTTTGATCGACCCCAACCAGCAAGCAAATAAACAAGCGAAACTCATGGCTATTTGGCTGATACCGTTTGGCTTTATTGCCGGCGTTACTTTCAGCTTAATGACTGAGTTGAAGACTTTTGCTTGGGCGGGCGTAATTGGCGATCACCTCATCGGTGGACTGCTTGGTGCGATCGCCGGCGGGATGGGCAGCGTATTTGTCGGCGGTGCCGGAGGAATGGCCTTTGGTAGCGGCGATGCTTTACCCTACCGCAACCGTTTGAATGCGGGTAAATTTTTGATTGCAGTTAAGGGTACTGACGCTTTAACCGATAAAGCAGCTAGTATTTTGCGATCGTTTGAACCGGAAAATATGCAAGGTTATACAGAGACTTAATTCTCATCTGCGTTCATCCGCGTTCATCTGCCTGCATCTGCGGTTAAAACTTCCAAGAAGACTCGGCGGTTGAAACCGCGTCTACACAAGCAAAACCCGCCTCCGCGGGTTAAAGATAGCGCGGTAAAATTACGTTATTCTCTTTAGTCCCTCTGAGCTCGGACATCGTTTGTATAGGCGCGGTTTCAACCGCCGTCTTATTTTTGACTAATTCATGATATGATAGGCTGCCAAAGGTTGCATTTGGTATAACCTATGAAAATCCTCCACGGCACTTGGATTCCTCAAACAGAAGAAAGTTTTGTTCAAGGTGGAACGTTTTATCTTTGGGTTGAAACTACTGAACAGAAAAAGCAGCGTGGCAAAGTTCATCCCCGCCAATTGGAAACGGCAAAGTTAACAGAGTTTTTAACGAAAGAAGCCGGGATTCAACTATCACCAGTCAGCAATACAAGTGCTATGGGGCTAGAATACGCGATCGCCCCTCGGTACTTTTTACTGCCCACTGCCGATAACCAGCCGTTACCATCTTTAGAGTTAGCGCGATATTTAGAGACAGAGTTACCCGAAACATTTGAGTTGGAATATTGGGAAGTCGATTGTGTGCCCATCGCCACCCACACCCTCACCAAAGTATTGAATGATCTGCATTTTCTTGCCCTCTACGATTTAGCAGAAGTTCAGTTCGGCTCAGACTTGCTGTTTTGGTATCACTACACCCAATTTTTTAAACAAATTGTTCTGAAAGATCATTATATTCCGGCGTTGCGCTATCGAGAAACTGCTCCGATCGCGATCGCACCAATCGAAACATCAGAACCCGCTGCAAAAGCCACGCGCGGGCGCAAGAAAGCCGGTGAAACAAAAACAACTGCAAAAACTGCAAAAACTACTAAAACAACTGCCAAGACTGCACCAAGCTTTGAGATTTATCCGGGATGGGAAATTGTTTCAGCGCAGTACGAAACTGATTTACAACGCTATGTTGAATGGATGCCTCTAGTTTGCGCGTCGGGTTTTAACAAGCTCAAACTAGCAGATATGACACCAAAGTTCTACGATCGCGAAATGTTGCTGCGGCATTTTTCAGAATGTGCGATCGCAGAAATTGTTACTCAAACACCAATCACAGCAGCGTTTGAAAATAAGATTGCGGATTCTTTACTCCAAATCTGTCTCAACCAAACACGAAAAATCGCGGGAGTCAGCTTAGATCGATATCAGCAATGGCAAACCTGGCGCGATCGCATTACGCGCAATCAATCTGCTGACTCATTCTCCCTTTGCTTTCAATTGCAATCCCCCGAAAACCCCGAACAGCCTTGGATTTTAGAGTTTCAGGTGGCGGCAAAACAAGATCCATCTGTGCGGGTGCCGTTGCAGGATTATTGGCGATCGCGATCGACTCAACAAAAACAGTTGCAAACACAATTCGGCGACAACTTCGAGCAACATTTGCTGACAAATCTCGGTTACGCTGCGCGCATTTATCCCCAGCTTTGGAATGGGCTAGAAACCGACAAACCTGCTAACATTTCCCTCAACGTAGATGATGCTTTTACCTTCCTCAGCGAGTCCGCTTGGGTACTAGAAGATGCCGGATATAAGGTGATTGTGCCGGCTTGGTGGACGCCGAAGGGACGACAGCGGGCGAAGATTCGGCTGCAAGTCAAGGGCAGCAGTCAGAAAAGCGCTGCAATCAAGGGTAAGGGATTGTTTTCGGCGGACTCGTTGGTGGAATATCAGTATGAATTGGCGATCGGAGGCGAACGGGTTAGCGAACAAGAATGGGAGGCGTTAGTTAATAGCAAAACGCCGCTGGTGCAGTTCCGAGGACAATGGATGGAACTGGACAAAGATAAAATGCAGGAGATGCTGGAGTTTTGGAAAAAACATCGCGAAGAGAATCCCGATGTCAGCCTGATTGACTTTATGAAGTTGACGGCCCAAGGAGAAGCTAGTGAAGAGTTGGAGGTGGAGCGCGATCAAGCTTTGTCGGATATGTTGGAGAAGCTGAACGATAAGAGTAGGCTAGAGTTAATTGCAGATCCAGTAAGGTTTCAAGGCAAACTCCGGGATTATCAAAAGCGCGGTGTTTCTTGGTTGAGTTATTTGGAAAGTCTGGGATTAAATGGCTGTCTTGCCGACGATATGGGTTTGGGTAAATCGGCGCAGGTAATTGCTCGATTATTGCAAGAACGGGAAGTTTTATCTACTACTAAAAAGACCGAAAATGCGGTTCTACCCACGCTGCTAATTGCGCCCACTTCCGTAGTTGGTAACTGGCAAAAGGAAATGGAAAAGTTTGCTCCAGAATTGCGATCGCTGATTCACCACGGCCCTGGGCGCTTGCAAGATGCCAAAGCATTTAAAGCCGCCGTCCAAGATTGCGATATGTTGATTACTTCGTTTACTTTGGCGCGCAAAGATGAGAAGCTGTTGAGCAGTGTTGAGTGGCATCGCTTGGTAATTGATGAAGCGCAGAATATTAAAAATCCGAAGGCGGCGCAAACAAAGGCGATTTTAAAGTTGCCGGCTACCCATCGGTTGGCGCTGACTGGAACACCTGTAGAAAATCGCTTGTTGGATTTATGGTCAATTTTTAATTTCCTCAATCCCGGATATTTGGGAAAAGAGGCGCAGTTTCGGAAGTTGTTTGAGTTACCTATTCAAAAACATGGGAGTCGCACGCAATCAGCAGCGCTGAAAAAATTAGTAGAACCTTTTATTCTGCGCCGCCTGAAAACCGATAAGTCGATTATTCAGGATCTCCCCGACAAAGTGGAGCAAAAACTCTACTGCAATCTCACCCGCGAGCAAGCTTCCTTGTATGAAGCCATTGTGAAAGAGGTAGAGCAAGAAATTGACGCGGCTGACGGGATGAAGCGCAAGGGGATGATTTTGGCGACGCTGCTGAAGCTGAAGCAAATTTGCAACCATCCGCGCCAGTTTTTGCAGGATGGAAGTGAGTTTACACCGGAGCGATCGCACAAATTGGAACGGCTGATCGAAATGATTGAAGAAGTGAAAGCTGAAGGCGAAAGTTTATTGGTATTTACGCAGTTTACAGAATTGGGAAGTGCGTTGGAAAAATACATCAAACAAACGTTACATTATAACACTTATTACATCCACGGGGGAACGAGTCGCGAAAAACGGGAACGGATGATTTCAGAGTTTCAAGATCCAGAGTCTGAACCTTCGGTATTTATTTTGTCACTGAAGGCGGGCGGTGTGGGAATTACGCTGACAAAAGCCAATCATGTGTTCCATTTCGATCGCTGGTGGAATCCGGCGGTGGAAGATCAAGCAACGGATCGGGCGTTTCGGATTGGACAGGAAAAAAATGTGTTTGTGCATAAGTTTGTGGCAATTGGCACTTTGGAGGAAAAGATTGACCAAATGATTGAGGACAAAAAGAAATTGGCAGGGTCAATTATTGGTGCGGATGAGTCGTGGTTGACTGAGTTGGATAATGAGGCATTTAAGAAGTTAATTAGGCTGAATAAAAATGCGGTTTTAGATTAGGAGATTGGGAGAGGGGGAGATTGGGAGAG
>Ga0163146_10003010_pt1 | contig 21962 bp, 17 predicted proteins | sample OliLakLV19MP7G1_FD_148648 | JGI IMG/M metagenome (GOLD analysis project Ga0163146, IMG submission 148648) | Freshwater microbial mat bacterial communities from Lake Vanda, McMurdo Dry Valleys, Antarctica - Oligotrophic Lake LV.19.MP7.G1 | ecosystem: Environmental > Aquatic > Freshwater > Lake >...
GATGGGGGCGAGTCTGGCCCAGCGCGAGTCCAGGTGGGGATTTTGTGCGTAAGTCGTTGCAGGGAATGCAACAACGCGCGGTGTGCGGTGGGGGACCGCTTGCGAAGCCGGTTCTGTTGAACAGGCGATCGCGTGCGCGATCGGCTGGTTTGGGATCTGGAGGCACCGCTTCGCGTCGCCCCGGCTTGGCCGCGTGCCGATAGTCTGTGGCGAGGTTCCCACTGCACCCCCGAGTTTCCACGGACGGACCCACGAGAGATGCCCAGAGACATTCCAGTCGGAAACGGCGACCTGCTGGTCACGTTCGATCACACCTACCGGGTGCGGGATATCTACTTCCCACGGGTCGGTCGGCATAACCACACGGCCGGGCACGTGCAGCGGTTCGGGGTCTGGGCCGATGGTCGGTTCGCGTGGATCGAGGACCCATCCTGGGAGCGCGACCTTCGCTACCGGGCCGACACGCTGGTGACCGAAGTTCGCCTGGTCAACCTGCAACTGGGCCTTGAGGTTCTGTGCTCGGACGCGGTGGATGCCAGCGACCCGGTGTACCTCCGCAAGACCGTGGTGCGCGACCTGAACGCCAAGGCGCGGGACGTGCGGATCTTCTTCCACCTGGACCTCTCGATCGCGGGGTCGGCGGTCGGCGACACCGCCAACTACGACCCGGCCACCTCCTCGCTGGTCATCTACAAGGACGACAACTACTTCCTGGTCAACGCGTGCGACCAGCACAAGTGCGGGATCGACCACTGGGCGATCGGGACCAAGCGCCTGGGCGGGGCCGAGGGGACGTGGCGCGACGCCGAGGACGGGAACCTGGGTCGCAACGCGATCAGCCAGGGGTCGGTGGACGCGACGATCGGGTTCAACCTGCATGTGCCGGCGGGGGGCGAGGCGTATGTCACGACGTGGATGGCGTGCGGAAGATCGTACGACGACGTGAAGAAACTCAACCGCCGGATCTGGGAGCGCGGGCCGGATCGGTTGCTGGCGCGGACGGACGCGTACTGGAAGCTCTGGTGCCGCAAGGAGCCGCTGGACACCACCCCGCTTCCGGAGAACCTGCGGGACTTGTTCTATCGCTCGCAGCTGGTGCTCCGGACGCAGATCGACAACGGCGGGGCGATCGTGGCGGCCAACGACTCGGACGTGACGCAGTTCGGCGGGGACCACTATTCCTACTGCTGGATGCGGGACGGCGCGCTGGTGGCGTATGCCCTGACCATGTGCGGGCAGTCGGAGCTCTCCCGCTCGTTCTTCCGGTTCAGCGAGAAGTGCATCGATGAGAACGGGTACTTCCTGCACAAGTACACGCCCGAGGGCAAGCTCGCCTCATCCTGGCACCCATGGACGCTCGACGGCCAGCGCGTGCTGCCCATCCAGCAGGATGAGACGTCGCTGGTGCTGTGGGCGCTTCGCAAGCACTTCGTGACGTTCCGGGATGTTGAGTTCATCAAGCCGCTGTACCAGCGGCTGGTGGCGCAGCCGGCGGACTGGCTGCTGGCGTATCGCGACCATCACGGGCTGCCCCGGCCCTCGTGGGACCTGTGGGAAGAGCGGCGGGGCGTACACCTGTTCACGGTGGCGTCGACGATCGGCGCGCTGTACGCGGCGTCGGCGTTCGCCAACGACTTCGGCGAGCCGGACCGGGCCGCGGCCTTCCGCGAGGGGGCCGAGCGCATGAAGGGAGCGCTGAGGCGGCACATGTGGCACCCGGACCGCAACCGCTTCGCGCGGATGGCGGTGCCGCTGGAGGACGGGACGTATCGGCTGGACATGACGGCCGACTCGTCGGCGTACGCGCTGTTCGCGTTCGGCGCGTTCGAGCCCGACGACCCGCGGGTGGTGGCGCAGATGACGGGGGACTTCGAGAAGCTCTGGATCAAGACCCCGGTGGGCGGGTGCGCGCGGTATGAGCGGGATTACTACCACCAGGTCGAGCGCGAGAAGGTCGAGCAGGTGCCGGGCAATCCGTGGGTGATCTGCACGCTCTGGCAGGCCCAGTGGCGGATCGCGGTGGCCAGGACGATGGACGAGCTCAAGCAGGCGTTGCCGCTGATGGAGTGGACCGCGACCCGGGCCCTGCCCAGCGGCGTGCTTGCGGAGCAGTTCCATCCGTACACGGGCGATCCGATGTCGGTGAGCCCGCTGACGTGGAGCCACGCGACGTACTGCATGGTGGTGATCGAGTACTTGCGGAAGTTCGAGGCGCTGAGCCGGCAGAGGGCGGCGGCGAGTGTGGAGATGGGATGACGTGCCACCGAGGCACGGCGGCCCTGCGGCGTTCATCCGTGCGACGCGCCTTGGGCAACCATCGCGCCGTCGCACGTTCGGCACCGACTCAACCCGCAAAGCCGGGCTGAGTCGGTGGCACTCTCAGTCTGCTGCGGGAACATCACTTCGGGAAGATCGGCCGGTTCGCATCGACGTACACGTTGTCTTCGCGCGTGCTCGGGTCGCCGTCGGGCCCGGCGGAGTAGAAGTACGCCACGCCGCCGTACTTCGGGCAGATTCCCCCGTCGGAATCGGCGCCCGATGGGCCGATGGGGTCGCCGCTCTGCTCACCGCCGTTGCGCCGGATCTGCTCGATGGTCAGACGATTCAGCGGAATTTCAGTGAGGATGATCTGGACAGCGAACGGCTTGCTGGGGTCGGGGGTCGGGGCGTAGTTGCCCCGACGTTCGGCCTGGTTGAAGGTCGCATCAAACAGCGAGCCGCTGTACGCCGGGTGGACGTACCGCAATGGCCGCCCCCACGGGTCCAGCACGGTGCGCAGCTGCGGCAGTTCCGCAGCGGGGTCCACCTCGCTCGCGCCCGGGGGTGAGACGGGTGGAGCGTTGGGGTCCTCCGCATAGAACGTGACCAGCCGCGGGTTCAGCCCCGTGAGCGCGGCCTGCACCGGCTGGCCCTCACGCTCCATCTGATAGATGAACAGGCCGATCGAGTTGATGATCTCCTGGTTGCCGGCGGACATATTCCGCGCGTCGGCGATCGGGATCGTGAACTGCGTGTTGCGCGGGTCGGGCACGCCGGGGTCTGGGCGGAGGTCGTTGTCGGCCATGTACCCGGCATAGACCAGGTCCATCGCCTTGATGGTGTCCTGGGTGAGCGTCGACTTGCTGCCGGCGATGACGCGCCCGCCCACGACCGTGACGATCGAGATGAGCAGCGCGATGATTCCGATGACCACCAGCAGTTCGATGAGGGTGAAGGCGTGGCGTGCGGCGTGGGGGGCGTGCGAGGCGTTCGTGGGGGCAATCATGGGCACAACCTCTGCCGGCCCCCGCCTGGGGGCCGATCTTCGCCGGCGAGCCCGCCAGCCATCATCCACGCCAAGAGCATAGCAGTCCGCCGATCGGCGGACCCGTCCATCCGAACACCCCATACGCAACCCGGCCCGGAGGGATGCAGGGGGATGCTTTCGCCCAGATGCGTGCGCACTGAATGAATTTGATGGATTCGCCATGCTTACCCATTGACTCCCCACGCATCCACGCGAACCATCACCCCGAAAGCCTTTGGCTGGATTTGTGGGTGCCGGTGCAGCCGCGTTGCGACGAGCCGATGCGTTTTTCAATCCCGGAGATCATCAATTATGCCCACAACCATGGAAGGTCCGTCCATCTCCCGACACACAAATCCGAGTGACGAAGCGCTCGACGCCCTCAGCCTTGTGCAGATCGCCGAGCGACTGGAGAGGGTCACAACCCAGATCGAAGCCGAACGTTCCAGGGAGCGCGAGGCTCGCCAGAAGTACCGCGAGGTCGCCGATGCGGTCGAGACCCGGATCATGTCGATTAAGGCCGAGGCGGGCTCGCTGGTCCGCGAACAGCAGTCGCGTCTGGCCGCCTTTGACGGGATGCTGGATCGGCGTTCGCCCGGCGAGGAGGACGCCCGCCAGGGGTTCGCGGCCGGTCGGCGTCGCCATCCGCTGGACACGCCCGCCAACATTGGCGAGGCGATCCTGCGGCTCTGGACCCTTCCCGAGCACGATGGGCCGTTGACGACGGATGAGATCGCCGAGTCGCTGCCGTCGGTGGGGTACGACTCCAAGGCCGCCCCGCGTTCGCTGCGGTCGGCGGTCAACCAGGCATTGGCGAAGCTGTGCCGGGACGGGAAGGTCGACAAGTACCGCCAGGACGGCACGGTGATCGGGCGGCACGAGCACAACGCGCGGGCGCGGAAGTACAAGAACCGCGGATGAGGCATGGCGCGAGAACCAGGAGCCTGAAGGGCTCCCTGTTCGTAGCCGGGCTTTGAGCGGAGCGAAACCCCCGGGTGCGGCGCTCGATCCGACGTGACCCCGAAGCGGTCTGCGTACGCGAACCCCGCGGGGTTCGGGTCTTGGTGCGTGCCTTCCCGGCGGTGCGTCTTGGCTCCACCCCGGGCTCCTGACGCTCAGCCCTTCGGGTGGGCGCGTGTGGGCATTGATGGCAACGCTGCGCAGCGGGTCCACCCACATCCCCGCTTTTCCAGCCCCCCCACCGCTCCACCCGATGCAATGATCTTGGCAGCCATCCCGCGCGCCCACCGGAGCCCTTCATGCCCGCACGCGTCCGAGCCCCGTTTCTCGCCGTGTCTCTCGTCGCCGGCCTGCTGCTCGCGCCCAGCGCGCTCGCCCAGGACCTCTCTGGCCGCATCGTCGAACTGATCCGCGGGGCCGATCTGGGGCAGGGGGCGGTCGTGGGGGTCTCGATCATCGACTGCCGGTCGGGCACGTCGATCGCGGCCTACAACGAGGACGAGGCGCTCCAGCCCGCCTCGAACATGAAGCTGCTGACCACCGGGGCCGCCCTGGCGATCCTCGGGCCCGACTACACCTTCACGACGCGGGTGACGGTCTCGGGCGACGACCTCGTGCTGGTGGGCTCGGGCGACCCCGCGCTGGGCGACCCGGAAGTGCTCTCGCAGATGGACCCGCCGATGACCGCCGACGACATGCTGGACGCGGTCGCCGGCGGCGTGCAGCGCGGCAACGTGACGACGCTGAACTCGATCATCATCGACGACCGCATCTTCGACCGTGAGATGGTCCACTCGGGCTGGCCCGCCGACCAACTCGACAAGCACTACGCCGCGGGCGTCTCGGGCTTGAACTTCCACGCCAACGTGCTGGCGTTCTATCCCGCGCCGGGCCCCGGCGGCCCGGGCTCGCTGGCGACCTGCGAGGTCGAGCCCAGCGCCCCGTGGATCCCCATCCAGGTCGACGCCCGCACGGTGGGGCGCGACGGGCGGCACCAGTACGGCGTGCTGCGCGACCCTGCCCAGAACCGCTTCACCGTGTACGGGCAGATCAAGGCCGCCACCCAGGTCGCCGCCCGCGTCGCGCTGCACGACAACAACCTTTTCTTTGGGCGTCTGCTGGCGTTCCGTCTCTCCCGCTCGGGCGTGGCGATCGGCTCGGCTCGCGGCTCGGCCCAGCTCCTCGAGCACGTCCGCCTGGCTGGCCCCGGCGAATCGTTCACCATCGACCGCACGCTGGCGGTCATCACCACCCCCCTGGCCGACGTGATCCGTCGCTGCAATGTTGATAGCGTGAACCTGTACGCCGAGGCGCTCATCAAGCTGATGGGGCACGACCTGACCGGCGACGCGGGCTCGTGGACCAACGGGGCCGCCGCGCTGCGGATGACGATCGCCGATCGACTCGGGCCCGAGGCGGCCGCCTCGACCATCATCTCCGACGGGTCGGGCTTCTCACGCCAGAACTTCGTCGAGCCCTCGGTGATGACGGCCTGGCTCCGCTCGATCTCGAACGATGCGGAGTTCGGCGATGAGTTCCTCGCCTCCCTCCCGACCATCGGCGAGGGCACGCTCGAGTCGCGGTTCCAGACGGTGCCGACGGGCAACCGCATCCTGGGCAAGTCGGGCACGATCAACTCGGTCCGCTGCCTGTCGGGGTTTATCGTCCACGAGGCATCGGGGCGGCGGCTGGCGTACTGCGTGATGGTCAATGGCCTGCGCGAGGGCACCGACGGCCCACGCAACGCCATGCGCCTGCACGAGCGGATCGTGGGCGAGGCCGACGCCTGGCTGACGCGCCGGGCCGAGGCGTCCAGCGCGAACGTGGGCGGGTGACGGCGCGGCACCGAGCCAACCCGGCTTTGCAAGGCGGGTGCGCAAGCCCCCGCACGATCCGCCGTTTGCCGCCCGGGCGCGCACATCCATGCGGGGCTTGCGCACCCCACCCCGTTCTCGCGCTTGGTCTGTGGCGAATCATCGAACCCGCACGGGCTCCATCGCCGGCGCGAACCCCTCATCATCCGTCCCGGCGATCAGCACGCCGGCTCCAAGCGGCGCCGGTGAGCACCACGAGCACGCTCAGGATGCCCGTCGCGTGGGTGGCATGGGCACGCCTCTGCGTGGCTATGCCGAAGAACCGGGAGCTCGGGATCGCGCGCCAAGCAGAGCAGGGCCGCCGCGGCACACTCGGCGCCGAGCAAAGTCGCAAAGCCGAGTTGACCCGGTGGCGCATTCACGCCTGCGCATGCTTCCTGCCCCCCGGCTCGCGCCACGAGTGCCACAGGATCAGTCCGATCCCGATGATGAGGTACGCATCGGCCACGTTGGAAACCCAGGGCCACACCTCGTCCGAGCCGTTGTTGGGCCACTTGAGCCCGAAGGGCAGCTCGCGCCCCGGCAGCGGATGGATGAAGTCGCGCACGCACGCGAACACGACGCGGTCGTACAGGTTCCCCAGCCCGCCCGCCAGCAGCAGCCCCAGGCCCGCGTGCGCCAGCCAGTCGCGCGGGCGCGTCCACTTGCCAAAGACCCACAGCGCAAAGCCGATCGCCACCGCGGTGAACACCGCGAAGAACAGCCGCTTGCCGGCCCCGATGCCGAACACCGCGCCGGGATTGAGCACGAGCGTGAAGTCCAGCACGCCCGGGATGACGTGCACGCGGTCGGGCGGGGTCATGGCGCCAAGCCCGTTGCGGGCCGCCAGCACGCGCTCGCGATCGATGACCACAGGGGCGTCCGCCACGTTCGCGAACGCCCAGTGCTTGGACCACAGGTCGGTCGCGGTGCCCAGGACCGTGACAATGAGCAGGAGAATCCACGCCTGCGGGCAGCGCCAGGTGTGCGTCGGGCGTGCCACATGCCGCGGCTCAGAGCGGCGGGCGCTGGCCTCGCCCTTCTCGCCCGACGACTCGCTGTGCTTCACATCCTCGGGCACAGGCGCTCCGGGCTAGGGATCGGAATCCGGGTGCTCGCGTCTCGCGGCGCGAGCGGGCCATCAGCGTAGGTTCGACCCGTGGCCATCGGGGCCAAGACGCCCCGTCTCGCGCGGGCCCACTCGCCTTCCTGTGTGCCTGTGTGCCTGTGTGCCTGTGTGCCTGTGTGGTGAACCCGAGCTACCGCCCCATCGAACGCCGCTCGAACTCTCGAGCCGCCTCGATCGAGTACCGCGTCCAGGGCAGCTCTTCCAGCCGCTCGCGGGTGATCGCCTTGCCGGTCATCTCGCAGATGCCGAACGTGCCCTTGTCGATCCGCTGGAGCGCGCCATCGATCTCGCGGATGAGGCGGCGATCCTCGGCCGCCAGGTTCAGCGACAGGGACTGCTCGTACGTCTCGGAACCCTGCTCGGCGAGGTGCTGGGGCAGGGCCGACAGGCTGCCGCTGCGCCCCAAAAGCGCCTCGGACTCGAGGTCCGACACATCGCCCACCAGGTCGGCCCGCTTCTTGAGCAGGATATCGCGGAAACGCCCCAGTTCCTTCTTGTTGAACGGGCTCTTGAGCTTGGCGAGCGAGTCGGGGTCGATCTCCAGCGTCTTGCGGATCGCCCCGGGGCCAGACGCGATCAGCGGCTTGCGGAAGGGCGAGCCCGGGCCGAGCAACGGCTCGTTCTTCGGGATCTGGATCTTCACCGGCTTGGGTCCGGTCCGCCGCGGCTTGTTCTGAACGATCGTGATGCCCTTGCGCACCGGCTTGCCATCGGGCCCGAGCGTCACGACCTCCGCAGCCTTGTCGGGCGCCTTGTCGGGCGCCTTGTCCGGCGCCTTGTCGGGCGCCTTCTCCGGTGCCTTGTCGGCCGCCTTAGCCGGACCCTTAGCCGGACCCTTGGCCGGACCCTTGGCCATCACCTTTGGCGGATCGGCGACTTTGGCGCCGGTCGGCTTGCCGGGAGTGGGCTTGCCCACGGGCGGCTTTGCAGGGGCCGCGGGCTTCGCGGCGGTACCTGGCTTGCCGGCCGGCGTCTTGGGCGTCACCGTCGCCGTCTTGGGAGGCGCGCTGGCGGGTACTTTACCGGCGGCGGGCTTCGCCGCGCCGCCCTTGGCGATGGAACCTGGCTTGGCCGGCTTGGATGCCGCAGCCACAACTGCCTTGGATTTCTTGGGCGTCGGCTTGGCGGCCTGCTTGCTCGCGGGCTTGGTGGGTTTGGCAGTCGGCTTCGCCGCAGGCTTGGCGATCGCCTTCGGCTTGGCCGGATGCTTGGCGGGTGACTTCGCCGGTTTGGCGGGTGTGGCGCGGGATGGAGCCTTCTTGCCCACACGATCTCCCCATGCCCCGGCCCACGCCGCGGCCAACTCACCCAAACCCTTTACCATACACAACACAGCTTCAGAACGAACAAACGCCTCGCGTCGCCTTGGAAGCGGCGAAGCCTAGTCGGCTTTGCCTATCCTGTCAAAGCGGGGGCGACGCCCTACCCAGAAACGGTGGATGAATCATGCCAGCCTGGCGCGTCCAAACCGGGCTGCGGCCGGGGTGCCGGGGCCATCACTCGGCTTGGGGCAGGTCGGTGCCGGGGGTCGCCGCCATCGACCCCATCTTGCGGAATCGCTGGTACCTGCGCTCCAGAAGTACTGTGGGGTCAAGGTCTTTCAGACCGTCCAGGGTGTCGGACACCCATCGCTCGATGCGGCGTGCGACCACGTCCTTGGCGCGGTGGGCTCCGCCCGGCGGCTCGGGGATGATGTCTTCGATGATCCCCAGTTCGATGTTATCGGACGCTGTGAGTTTCAGCGACTTCGCCGCCGCGGAGTTGGTCTGCTCGTTGGCCTGCTTCCAGAGGATGGCCGCGCAGCCTTCGGGCGAGATGACCGAGTACCACGAGTGCTGGAGCATGGCCACGCGGTCGGCGACCGCGATCCCCAGCGCGCCGCCGGACCCGCCCTCGCCGATCACGACCGAGACGATCGGCACCGGCAGGCGGCTCATCTCCAGCAGGTTCACCGCGATCGCCTCGGCCTGTCCACGCTGCTCGGCCTCCAGGCCGGGGTAGGCGCCGGGGGTGTCGACCAGCGTGACGACCGGGACCTTGAACTTGGCGGCCAGGCGCATCTTGGCCAGTGCCTTTCGGTAGCCCTCAGGGTGGGCGCACCCGAAGTGGCACGCGACCTTTTCCGCGGTTTCCCGCCCTTTCTGATGGCCGATCACCATGCAGCGGTGGGCGCCGATGCGTCCGAAGCCGGTGACCAGGGCGGGGTCATCGCCGAAGCGGCGGTCGCCGTGCAGTTCCACAAAATCCCGGCACATCATGGCGATGTAGTCGCGGGTCTGGGGGCGGGAGGGATGGCGGGCGACGCGGACGGTGTCCCAGGGCGTGAGGCGGGAGTAGATGTCGGTGAGCATGGCATCGCGCTCGGCCAGCAGCGCGGGCAGGTCGGCGGGGGGCGCGGCGGGATCCGGGGCCGAGCCGACCTGCTGCTCGGCCTGCTTGATCCGTCGTTCGAGGTCGGCCAGGGGCTTCTCGAACTCCAGGGTGTAGAAGGCGGACATGGGGTAGAGTGTAGGGGAGGGGAGCTGGCGGCGGACGGGTGGAATGCTTGCTGGGCTGAACAGGCATGCGCGAAAAAGTGGACGCGCTGGGGGACTCGGCATTGCTGTGCAGAGCCACAGCCATGCCACCTTTCGGGCCCCCTGGTGGCGCGTCAGCAACCTTGTGGAGCCCGGACGCGATGATCGTCCCGTCGTCCAGCACGACGGTCCACCCCGCGGTGAGTCACTGGACCGATCGGGATCGATCCGTGCCAAATACATACGCTTGGCGGCGTGCGGAATTTCAGTGAATCCGGATTCACTCGAGAGCGACTCCCGCCCTGACCCCGCCTACAAATCCTCTCGGATTCTGAAACGCAACTTCTCGCGTTTCCAGACCATACATACGGTTCTCAACCGGGTTATCCACAGATCGCCCACGGCCCGCCACCCCACGGCGGGGCCGTCCTACGCCCGTCGTCCAAACCCTCTCCGCGTTCACCGCCTTCCAGTTCCCCCACCCTCTCGCCCCGGCATTTTCCCGGGGAATCACGCAGGAACCCCGGCATGCGCCCAAGCAGTCTGAAGCCCAAGCCGTCGTGGTCCAACCGGTTTGCCATGCCCACGGTGGCCGAGCTGCGGGCGGGGCTGATGGTGGAGGCGTCCCCGGCGTTTGACCATGCCCGCCAAGCCTTGGCCCAGTTGCCGGGGGTGGTTGAGTCGCTCAAGTGGATGGGTGTGCCGTGGTCGTGGGCGCTGGTGTATGGCCCGGCCGGCGAGCCCGAGGCGTGGGCGTTTGTGATCCCGGAGCCGGGGCGCTTGCAGGTGGCGATGACACTGCCGTCGGATCGGCTGGGGGACATTCCGGTCAAGCGGCTGTCGCGGTTTTTGCGGGATGGTCTGATGCAGACGCAGGTGGTTGGGCGGGCGTGCTGGCCCGCGTGGATCGTGGGCACCACGGCGCAGGTGGATGAGGTGGCGAAGTTGATCCAGGGGATTCGGGTGCAGGATACGGTCCCGGTGTGAGGCGGCGGGGGCGCGTGGCGATAGTCTCTGCCACGATGATCCGGGCTAGACTCCCGCATGAGCACCGCCGGGACGCCATCGGGGTCGAGCAGGGCGGCACCGGCCTCTTCGGAGGCCGCCGAGATCGCGGCCTGCACGCTGCTGATCGTCGATGACAACGAGCAGAATCTGGAACTCCTGCAGGCGTACCTGGAGGACCTGGGGTGCAAGGTGCGGGTGGCGCGGGATGGGCAGGAGGCGCTGGATGAGGTGGACCGGTCGCCGCCGGACCTGGTGCTGCTGGACGTGATGATGCCCCGGATGAGCGGGTTCCAGGCGTGCGCGCGGATCAAGGGGAGCCCGGCGACACGGGACATCCCCGTGCTGATGGTCACCGCGCTGAATGAGGTGGGGGACGTGGAGCGGGCCGTGGAGTGCGGGGCCGACGACTTTCTGACCAAGCCGGTGAATCGGCTGGAGTTGTTGACGCGGGTGCGGTCGCAGTTGAAGATCCGGATCGTGAAGCGGCAACTGGAGGCGACGATGGCGGAGCTGAGGCGGCTGAAGCGCGAGTAGGGAACGGGGTTCTTGGGCCTCAACGCCAAGGGCGCGAAGTCCGCGAAGAGGCCGACCTCAAGGACCGAGGCCTTTGAACGCCCGACTCAGGGTCCGGGTCTCGCGTCCCGAGTTGAGCACCCAGGAACCCAGGGCGTTCTCTCCTCGTCTATGCTTGTCTCCGAGTGATCTGGGACGCGCTCATTTTGTTGTGGATCGCGTGTTCAATCGGGCTGGGGGCGATCGGGACGGTGGCGATTCTGCGGGCGATTCGGACTGCCCGCCAGGTGCCGTCGCTGCGCTCGGGGGTGGGGCTGGCAGAGGCGGCGCCGGTTGCGGAGCGCGTGTGCGCGATCGTGCCGGCGTACAACGAAGAGGACGCAATCGGGGCGGTGCTGGGCTCGCTGCGGGCGCAGCGGGGCGTCGACCTGCGCATGGTCGTCGCGATGGACCGCTGCACCGATCGCACACGCGAGCGGGCGATCGAAGCGATCGACGGGGACGCGCGGTTTGAGCTGCTGGATGTCGGGGCGTGCCCGGAGGGATGGGCCGGCAAGGTCAACGCGCTGTGGCACGCGGCCCAGACATCGGAGGCGGCACGCTCGGCGGACCTGCTGCTGTTCCTGGATGCGGACGTGACGATGGACCCGGACTGCCTGCGGGCGGCGGGCGCGCTGCGGCGCGAGAGGAACCTGGGGATGGTCACGCTGCTCTCGACGCTGCGGCATCGACACTGGTTCGAGCGGCTGGTGCAACCCGCGTGCGTGATCGAGCTGGCGTATGAGTTCCCACCGCTGCGGGCCAATCGCACCAGCAACCGGCGCGCGTTCGTGAATGGGCAGTTCGTGATGGTCCGGCGCGAGGACTATGACAGGTTGGGCGGGCACGCCGCGGTGGCGGGCGAGATCATGGAGGACTTCGCGCTGGCGAGGTTGACCGCCGACGCGGGGCTGGCGGTGGGGGTGTTCCCGGCCGACGGTCTGCTGGTGGCGGCGATGTACGACTCGTGGGACGCCTTCGTGCGCGGGTGGACGCGGATCTTCGTCGCGGGGTCGGGGCGCAAGGTGTCGAGGCTGCGGAAGTGGTCGATGCGGCTGGCGCTGGCGTGCGCGATCCTGCCGGTGGCGGTGGTGGCGGGGGGCGTGATCCCGGCGGTTGCGGATGGTGCGTCGGGCTGGTTGCGGGCAGTGGGCGCGGGGGCCGCGATTGTGGCGACGGGGTTGTGGGGAGGGTTGGTCTTCTGGATGTACGCCAAGCAGCGCGCGCCGTGGTGGTCGGCGGCGGTGAACCCGCTGGGCTTCGCGATCACGGCGTGGATCATGTGGCGATCGGCGTCTGGACTGGCGGCGCGGCGGCCGATCGCGTGGGCGGGGCGGTCGTATGTGTTTGAGCCGCGGTAAGCCAGGCGAAGCGACGCGGCGACGGAGGGCGGACGCGGTGCCGGCACTGGCGTCGGCCTTTACGCACAGCCACGAGGCGACAAGAATCGCACGAGGCTTGCCCGCACCGGCAATCGGAAACCGCGAGGCTCACCGCGGAGCGCAGCGGGCGCGGAGGGAGGCGAAACGCCTTTCGACTCTGTGCGTCTGTGCGGCGGGTCCTCTGGTGCGCAGGAAAGGCAAAGCAGTCCGCTTGGTGACACACCCCGGGCTGTTCAGCACCCGGCCGCGAACAGGCTCAGGTAAAAGAAGAAGTCGTCGTTGGTGATCACTCCGTTGGGCACGCCATATCCCGGCGCACCGGCGATCGCCGTGGTGGTCAGGTCCGCCACCGCAAGATTGCCCGCGGCGAACTGGGCGAGGTAGTAGAAGAAGTCGTCGCTGTTGAGCACGCAGTTGGGCGTGCCATAGCCCGGCGCGCCGACGATGGCGGTGGTGGTGAGGTCCGGCGGGCAGACGGGGCTTGGCATGTGGCCCAGGTACACGCCGCGCCCGTGGGTGACGATGAGCAGGGTTTCCGGATCTCGCCAGACGAGCTCTTCGACTGGGGCCATCCCGACGCCCGGCAGCGAGGGTGCCCACGTCGCGCCGTCGTCGGGCGACTCGAACAGGCCGATGTCGGTCCCCGCGAACAGACGTGGCGGGCAGGCCGACCCGGCCAGCGCGGCCACCGGCACGCTGGGCAGGTCGCCCGAGATGTCCTGCCAGGTCTGGCCCGAGTCGGTCGTGCGCCACAGGTTGTCGGCGGCGTAGCCCAGCAGGGCGACATACACACGGCTGTGATTGGCGGGGTCGATCACGATCCGAGAAACCCAGCGATCGGGCAGACCCAAGCCGTTGGTATCGACGCGGGTCCAAGCCGGCGTGACGGCGGTGCCGTTGGTCGAGAACGCGACCTCGCCGTTGTTGTACCCGACCCAGACCACGTCAGAGTTGCCGGTGGCCACCGTCATGGTCGAGATGTTGAGCGGCGAGTTCTGGACGTAGTGGTCCGGGTCCGGGTCGCGCGGCGGGGGCGGGGGATCGGGAACCTCGATGCTGGGCTTGATAATGCTCCAGGTCGGGGGAGCGCCGGTCCGCACGTTGTTGGAACGCCACAGGCGGCGCCCGGCCGCGAGCATGCGGTTGGACTCGTTGGGGTCGAGCGTGTAGAAGGGGATGAAGTTGGTGTTGAGCGTGCCGGCGTCGGTGAGGCCCGAGGTAATCGAGCTGAACGAGGTTCCGCCGTTGGTGCTGCGCCGGATCGCCTGTCGCTGCGTCGCGCCATACCAGACGTTGGAGTTGGTGGGGTCCGACGCGCAGAAGGCTCCGTCGCCGCCGATGACGCTGGCCCACCCGTTGGCGTTCCCGGTGTACCTCTGCGTGCCGTTGTCCTGGGCCCCCGCCAGCACCCAGCCGGTGGCGGGGTGGCTGGCCGCCCCGTAGAACTGGGTGATGCGGAGGTTGTTGTTGAGCGGGATGGCCGTGCTTCCAGCGGAATCCGTGGACCGATGGATGCCCCCGTCGTTGCCGAAAAAGATGGTCTTGTTGGTGGTGCCGTTGTACTGCGGGTGGTTCACGATGATGTGATGGTCGGCATGGACCGAGCCGAATGTCCCGCCGAACGACACGCCCGCGTTGAGCGTCCGGAACATCTGCTGGCCGCCCATGAGCACGATGTCCGCGTTGAAGGGGTCGACCCACAGCACGCCGGTGTACGCCCCCAGCGTGCTGATGACCGTGGTGGCCGGCTGCTGCGTGAACGTCTGGGCGGCGTCGGTCGATCGATGCAGGCGGAGGCGATTGGAGTGGTCGGCCACCGCGGCGTACACGGTCGCCGGGTTGCTGGGCGCATAGGTCAACTCGACCCGATGGCCCGACGCGCCCGTCGCCGCCTGCCATGTCTGCCCGCCATCCAGCGAGTACCGCGGCGTGAAATCATGCCCGCCCGCCACCGCCCGGCTTTGGTCTGTCGGGTGGAAGTCCACGTCGAAGTACTGCCCCACCGCCGTCTGCGTCCATGATGTCCCGGCGTCGGTCGAGCGGAACAGCCCGGCCGAGGTGGCGGCGAGCATCACCGTGCTGGAGCCCGGCGCGAAGACGAGGCGGTTGACCCACCGCCAGTCCGGGCCCGTGGTGGAGGCGAGTTGCGTCCACGTCTCGCCGGCGTCGATCGACCTGAACACGCCCGCGCCCGGCGGGGCCGCGGTGTTGGACGTGCCCTCGATCGTCTCAAAGAAGCCCTCGCCGGTTCCCGCGTACAGGATGTCCGGGTTGCCGAGGTCCATTGCCATGCAGCCAATGGTCAGGCTGGGCACGAAGTCGTCCAGCGGCAGCCACGAGGCGCCGGCGTCGGTCGTCTTCCACACGCCGCCGGTCACGCCGCCCACCCACATCACGCTGGGGTTGGTCGGATGGATCAGGATGGAGCGGATGCGCCCGCCCACGTTGCCCGGGCCGAGCCACTCGACGGTGGGGCCATCGTTGGGCGTGCCCCGCGCGATCGCCGTGCGCAGCATCTCGTCGCGCCGCAACTTGGCGTCCCAGATCGCGTCGGCGGGCACGTCTCCGCTCGGGCCGGTGCGGGCCATGTGGCGCGCCATGGCGGCGTGGGGGACCGACCGGTCCTCGTCTTCACGCTCGCCGCCCGACTTGCAACCGCCAACCACGGCGCTCGTCGCGCCGACGCAGATCGCGAGCCCGAGCATTGTGCGCATGATGACCCTCCCGGTGAAGCGGAAGCACTCAGCCTACCGCGCGGTCGGGGGTGCCGCAAGCAGAATTCTCAACGGTGCGCGGCCCAGCGCCGCCGGTGGCAGGTAGGCCGCCAGCGATACCCGCGGCACGCACTCCTCTGCGCCCGAGCCGACGTGCCGTCCTCCGTGCCTCAGCATCCGGCCGCGAACAGGCTCAGGTAGTAGAAGAAATCGTCGTTGTTGATCGAGCCGTTGGGCACGCCATATCCCGGCGAGCCCGGGATCGCCGTGGTGGTCATGTCCGCCACCGCCAGGTTCCCCGCCGCGAACTGCGACAGGTAGTAGAAGAAGTCGTCGTTGTTCAGCGTCCCGTTGGGCTGCCCATAGCCCGGCGTGCCGGGAATCGCCGACGCCGTCAGGTCGGGGCGGCACACGACGCCCGTGAACAGGATCCCCGCCGCCGACGACGACCCCAGCCCGGCGATCTGGGCATCGGTCAGCACGTCATCCACGAACAGATAGTTGGCCAGCACCACCGACTCCGACTTGCCGCCATCCCCGATCGCCTCATCTCCCAAGTCCGCGAACAGCGAGAACGTCGATGCCAGCGGCGTCGGCCCCGCCTCCGGATTCACCGTCCCGCTCGACAACGCCCAAGGCGAGGGGAACTGCCCCCACCCGCTCCACGTCGCTGGCGGCACCGCCTCGCCATCACCGTACGCGGGCGCGCTCCGATCCACCCCGTTGTAGACCCAGTCCCCCCGAATCGTGCCCACCAGCGTCCCGTTGATGAACACCCGGGTTGTGTTGTTCACCGAGTAGTTCGACACGACCGCCAGCCGCATCCACGTCCCGGGCGCGATCAGCCCCGTCGAGATGTAAGAACCGAGGTCCGTGATTCCCCAGCCGATTGTCGGGCCGCGGGTCGGATCGTTCCTGATGAACAGGTCCGCCGTCGAGTCGTTGTTCTGGTTCGTGTTCAGCGGCGCGACCACCCACTCTCGCGGCACCGTGTTCGCCGGATAATCCGCCCACCACGAGTGCGGCGGAATGTACACGTCCCACACCATCGTCCACTGCCCGAACCAGCCCGACGGATATGACGGCTTCAGGTTCGGGTACACCGCCAGCCCGATCCCCCGCCGGTTCGCGTTCGTGTTGCTGGCGATGTTCCGGGCCGGGCTTGTCACATACACGCTGTCGTTCTGCCCGCCCGGCCCCGGGATTCCCAGCGCCGCCGTCGTCGTGAACTGCGACTGCGCCTGCGTCACCCCCGTCGGCGTCGCCGGGTTGGGCGTGGTCATCGACCCGTGCCCCCCCAGCACCGCGCCGAACGCCGGGTCGTCCAGATACCGGATCACCGCCTGACCCGTCGACCCCGACGCACGCGAGAAGGCGAGTGGCGCCTGATCAAAGTGGAACTCCGACGCCTGCGGCGCGCTGGGCACCCACGTCGAGACCACGCAGTTCCCGCTCGTCGCGGTGGCCGACCCCAAGAGCGCCAGCCCGGGAATATTCATGTCCACCAGCCCGAACGTCGTCTTGCCATCCGCCGCCTGGTCGATCCGCAGCATCAGGTACGCATCCAGCTCCAGCACCGGCAGCACGCCCGTGAACGGGTTCTGGATGATCGTCGCGGGCCGCGTCCCCGAGTGGTTCCGCACATGCCCCGTGAGCAGCCTCGAGTTGCCCGGCACCAGCAGGTCGATCACATCCCCCATCGTCGAGCCGGGCGGGATGACCGTCGCCAGAAAGCCAGTGGTGTTCAGAACCGCGTCGAGATTGAACGAGTACCCCGCTGCCGCGTTCAGCCGTTGCGGCGTCCCCGCCGGGATCGGGTGCGCGACCGAATCCCGCAACTGGTTCGGAATCGGTCCGAACAACGGCTTCTCGATCTTCACGCCCGTCAGGTTGATGTTGACCGTCGAGAACTGCCCCGACGCCGCCGGCGCCAGCAACGCCACGCCAAGGGCGACGACCGAGAGTGAATCCGAGCGAGTCAACATGGGCAACTCCGGTCGCAAGCAGGGGATGGGTCGGGTTCGGGTCCGGCGAGCCGCTTTCGGCACGCCGGGCATTGTGGTACGGTACCACACCCCCGGCCCGCGCAGGAAGCGGAAGTTGGAGATGTCCCGGCGTGCCAATCACCCTCCCCGAAGTCCCGCCGCGCCTCGGAGCCGCCGCTCCGCCACGCCGTAGCCGCGCCTTCACCCTCATCGAACTTCTGGTTGTCATCGCCATCATCGCCCTGCTGGTCGGGATCCTGCTGCCCGCGCTCGGGGCCGCCCGCGATGCCGCACGCCGCACCGTCTGCGCGTCAAACCTCCGCCAGCTCGCCATCGCCGCCACCGCCTACGCCTCCGACAACGAGCGTGGGGTGTTCAACCCCCAGGTGCTCCAGTTCGAGGACTCCGTCGGCTGGTACTACCCCGATGTCTTCTCGAACGCCGACGCCGCCCTCTGCCCCGCCACCCGCAACCGCGTCGATCCAAACCAGATGCTCGAGGGCACGCCGCTGGAGGACCTGACAAAGATGTACGGCCGCGACTTCCTCTGGGACCTGATGTGGACCGCCAACGACGCGGCCGACGACACCGGCGGCCATTCCTATGAAGTCTTCGGCTGGTACTCCGAGGGCAAGTATCCCGACGGCATCGTGATGTCGGGCCGGGGCCGCGGCGCGATCGGCACCCAACTCGGCTGGCACTACGACCCCGACGATCCTTACAAAGAGCCGCTCACCCAGGACACCGGCAACCTCGTGAAGACCGTCAGCACCGTCACCTTCCCCAACACAACATTTCTCTTCATGGACAACGACAACGACGAGACGGCCCCGGTCGGTGTCACCCTCAACATCGGACGACCCGACGGCACCAACCAGTGGCCCGACTGGTGGAACAACCACGAAGAATCAGGCCTCAACATGGCCTTCGCCGACGGCGCGGCCCGCTGGGTCAAACGCAACGACCTCATCCGCACCTACCTCGAAGGCTACGACGAACCCCCGCTCGTCCCCATGGAAAAATGGACCACCTTCCGCCGCCAGACCACAACATGGATGGGGCGGTCCATCCCGTGGTATGTGAACACGGCGGTGCCGTGAAGCCCACGACATCTCGCGCAGCCTTCGCACAAAGCACGCACAGAACGTGCCCGGATTCCCAACTTGGAGCTTGACAAAACCGGGTAGGAGCTTGAACGCTGCAATCGGTATGGCGGTGAGGCTGCTCCAAGCTCCCAGATCTCGGAATGGAACGCATGGCACCTGAGGTTGCCCAGGTCCGGTGGACGGGTCCGATCGATGGGATACTTCCCGTCGGAAGGCGCACGTTCATCTGGGCAGGAAGCAAAGGTACACGCAGGAGTACCGTGAGTCGGCGGTGAAGCTGGTGATCGCCGAGGGGCTCACGCCGGAAGAGGCCGCGGCCAACCTGGGGATGCCGGTCAACACGCTCATGGCGTGGGTGAGCAAGGCGCGGCGGAACTTGTCGGGCGGCGGCGGGCCCTTCACGCCGCCGACGGAGGCGCAGATGGCGGCCCGGATGCGCGAGCTGGAGGCGGAGAACCGGCGGCTGAAGCTCGAGCGGGACATTTCGAGAAATGCGACGGCCTTCTTCGTGAAGGAAGGAGACCGCCCATGATCTTGCGGGTCATCCGCGATCATCTGGTCTCCGAGTTCAGAGTCGCCGACCGCTGCCGCGTGCTGAGGGTGAGCCTCAGCGGCTACCACCGCTGGCTGAGGAACCCCGTCGGCAAGCGTGAGGCGGCTGAGACCGAACTGGTCGGGAAGACCCAGGCCGTGCATGAGGAGAGCCGGCGCACCTACGGCTCGCCGCGTGTGCGGTCGGAGCTGGTCCACCAGGGCGTGAAGAGGAACCGCAAGACCATCGCCAGGCTCATGCGCAAGCACCAGATCCGCTCGAAAGTGAAGCGGAAGTTCCGCGTCAGCACCACCGATTCGAGGCACGAGCATCCGATCGCGCCAAACCTGCTGGACCGCAACTTCTCGGTCAAGACGCTCGACACGGTCTGGCTCCGCGACATCACCCACATCCCCACCGGCGAGGGGTGGCTGTACCTGGCGGGGGTGATGGACCTGTGCAGCCGCAGGATCGTGGGCTGGTCCATGGCCGCGCACATGCGGGCGAGTCTGGTGATGGACGCGATGGAAATGGCCCGCACGCGGCGTGACCCGCCCAAGGGCCTGATGCTCCACTCGGATCGGGGCGTGCAGTACGCCTGTCAGGAGTTCCGTTCACCGCTGGATCAACTCGGCGCCATCGCGAGCATGAGTCGAAGGGGCGAGTGCCACGACAACGCCCCGAAAGAATCCTTCTGGGCCACGCTCAAGAACGAGCTGGTCCACCACGAGACCTTTGCCACCCACGAGCAGGCCCGGGCCGCGATCTTCGACTACATCGAGACCTTCTACAACCGCAAGCGTCCGCACAGTTCCCTGGGCTAGGTCAGCCCCGAAGCGTTCGGGGCAAGCATGAGGGCCTGATACACTCGACCCGTCCACCGGACCTGGGCAACCGCACTCCCCGGCAGCGTGGAGTTCGACTGGGTGCCTTCGCTCAGTCAGCCAAACCCGTCGTTCTATCTCGGCGCGAGCCCCTTTCCAACCTTCGTCCCCACCTCCTCTCTCGGAACCTCCCTCACCGTCATCCCCGCCCCGGCTTCCGCAATCACCCTCGCATCGGCGTTCCTCCTGACCGGCGGGCGACGCCGACGGTGACGAGAGCAGGGGCACAGGCCAGCGAAGGCTGCAAGCCTGCTCCGCCCCATCCCTGATACCCTCCCCTCCGAATGAGGTGCCGTACCTGCAACTACCCGCTCTGGAACCTGCCCGAGCGCGTCTGCCCCGAGTGCGGCACCGGCTTCAAGCCCTCCAACTTTGAGTTCGTCCCCTCCGCCTGCCAGTTCTGCTGCCGTGCGTGCATGCAGCCCTACTACGGCACCACCTGGCGAGGCCACCTCGAGCCCATCGAGTTCACCTGCGTCCGCTGCCAGCAGCACGTCCACATGGACGACACCGTGGTCCTGCCCACCGCAGGCATCCATGAGGACCGCACTCTGCAGGGCCTCAACCCGTGGCTCGACCCCCAGCGCGGCCAGTTCAACAGGTTCTTCTCCGCCATCGGCTACGCCATGACCAAGCCCGTCATGATGGCCCGCGGCACGCCCGTCAACGCCTCCCTGGGCCGTGCCGCCGTCTTCGCCATGCTCATCAACGGGTCGGCCTACACCATCTGCTTCGGCCCCCAGTTGCTCATCGTGCTCCTGGGCGGCGGCGCAGGCGGAGTTGGCACCATGGGCGCCATGATGGGCTTCATCCTCGTCTCTTCCATCGTGGGCATGTGGCTCTGGGGCCTGCTGGCCCACGTCATCCTCAAACTCACGGGCCGCACCTCCGGCTCGATGCGCCACACCTACCTCGCCCTCTATTACTCCGCGGGCGCCAACACCCTCTCGGCGATCCCCTGCATGGGCTTCATGTTCGGCTGGATCTGGTGGATGATCAGCGCGGCCATGATGCTGAAGGAAACCCAGCGCGTCAGCGGACTCCGCGCGTCGGCCGCCGCCCTGGTGCCCCCGATGCTCGTCGTCGGCGGTCTGGTCGCAATCTGGATCTACTTCATCGGCGCCATGGTCGTTGTCGCGGGGCGCACTGCGGGCACCGGCCCGGGCTTCACCGTCCCGGGGCCCAACACGGGCAACGCCGTCGTCATGTCCGCCGATGCCCGCGCCAACGCCGCCCAGGTCCGCGACGCCATCGTCGCCCGCGCGAGCGCCATAATGGGCCGCTTCCCCGCCCACCCCGCCGAACTCGTTGCCTTCCACCTCATCGAGCCCAGCCTTGTCCTCGGCGGGGGCGTGTCACGCTCGACCGATGAAACCGCCAAGGTGGGCGGCCAATCCCTCCGCGACCTCGAACTGCTCCCCCCCGGCGAACGCCTCGAAGCCTTCCAGCGCGCCATCGCAGCCGAACGCCGCGACGGCGACGCGCCCGCGCGCCGATTGGGCGACCTGGTGTTGCCGCTCATGGGCACGGCCACGATCGATCAGGCACGCGAGCTCAGGCTTTGGGTCCTCATCATCGCCGAGGACCCTGAACCCGCGCTGGTCCTGCCCAATGTCGTCGCGTTCTGGGCCATCCATGTCGATGGCGATGCGATCCTGGTCGGCCCCGCCGACGCCGCCGGCCAGCTCGCCCTCCAGAATGCCGCCCGCGCCCAGGCCAACCTGCCCGCGCTCCCCGACCCGCGCGAGCTGGAGCATTGGAAAACCGGGAGGTAGCGAGCTCAGCGGTCACCACCCCTCGGTGGAGTCTACGGCTTGGCGTGCCCGTTCAAGGTTTCAATCCAAGTGATGTGCAGGTATGAAACCATCGCGCTGTGCTCAAGGTCGTCCATCGCGATACACAGCCGATTCTTCATCATCACCACCAGCCCTGGATTAGTCACGTCGTCGTGCTTCCCGCGGCTGTGTAGACCCGAAATGGATGGAACGGCTCGGCCTTGAGCACGTCCGAGATCGCTTCGGTCGTCATGCCAGAACTATAGAACCCTTCCCCCGG
>Ga0163146_10003016_pt1 | contig 21931 bp, 16 predicted proteins | sample OliLakLV19MP7G1_FD_148648 | JGI IMG/M metagenome (GOLD analysis project Ga0163146, IMG submission 148648) | Freshwater microbial mat bacterial communities from Lake Vanda, McMurdo Dry Valleys, Antarctica - Oligotrophic Lake LV.19.MP7.G1 | ecosystem: Environmental > Aquatic > Freshwater > Lake >...
ATATTCCAACACATTGTCGCTTACGGGTATTTTTCGGATAAGTAGTTGATACTCTTTGATCTGTTCGCTACTTAGGATGTGCTTCAAGTTTACTTCACGCGAGGATGTTGTGTTTTTCACCACCTCCACTTCTTGCTCGTACGTGGGGTAGGTGAGCGGGATGTTGAACATAAAACGGTCCAGCTGCGCCTCAGGGAGCGGGTAGGTGCCTTCCTGTTCAATGGGGTTCTGGGTAGCGAGCACGAAGAATGGCGAGGGAAGTTCGTGGCGTTGGCCGTTCACGGTTACAGAGCGTTCCTGCATGGCCTCTAGCAGCGCCGCCTGGGTTTTGGGCGGAGTACGGTTTATCTCGTCGGCCAGCACAATGTTGGAGAAAATCGGGCCGCGAAGGAAGCGGAAATGGCGGCTTTCGTCCAAGATTTCGGAACCAGTGATGTCAGAAGGCATAAGGTCGGGAGTAAATTGAATCCGCTTGAAATCAAGGTCGAGCACTTCGGCTATGGTGCTGACGAGGAGGGTTTTTGCCAAGCCCGGGACGCCAACGAGGAGGGCGTGGCCATTGGAAAAAAGAGAGATGATGACTGCTCGCACCACTTCGTCTTGGCCTACGATAACTTTGCCGATTTCTGCCGAAAGGTCTTTGTAGGCCTGCGCGAGCGCGTCCACAGCTTCTACGTCCGATATTTTCTTTGCCATTTTATTAGTGAGTGGTTTGCCCGCCATAGCCTTGGCGAAGGCGGGTAGATTGGTGATTGGTGATTGGTGACTGGTGACTGGTGATTGGTGATTGGTGATTGGAGACTGGAGACCCGCCTTCGCCCTAAACGGGCTATGGCGGGTGAAGCGGCAAAAGTAGCCATTTGGAGCATCCCTAAAAACGTTCTGCAACAAATGACAAGTTAAAAGCACGGATTTATCGGCGAACGATCAACCTGCGTATAGTTTCAGACAATTTTGACAGAGACAGGTGGTGTCATATTGGCGCTTGAGTGTCTCCAACGTTGCGGGGTGAACGTTGTTCAATTCTTTGCACCAACAAGTGTCATCGGCGTAGCAGAGGAACGGCTTTTTGCAGCGTGGGCAATCTGTGACAAATTTCGCTTCGTCTTGCACCCAAGCGGCCCCGGTCCTGCCGCTGATGGGCTGATATTTTTCAGGGTTTTTCAATGCCCGCATTTTGGTGCCAATGGCTGGGTTGAGTTTGCGCACCTGCACTTTTATGCCTTTCATTTGAGGGAATTGGCGTTTCATCCGCTGTATAATATTCGTCACCACCGTTTCCAACAGATTACACGGCTGTGCCATTTCGGCCATACAGATTTGAAACACGGTTTCATAGTTGACCGTGGCCGCTTCAATGTTGTCCGTTTTTGCGGCCAACGCTATGCCGGTTTCCACTTCCACATTCACCACATACTCCGTACCGAGCACCTGCTCCTCTGGGTACACCCCATGAAAAGCATGAAAACGCATTCCTTCGAGAACTACGAGTGCCATGTGTGTTTTTTGTAGTGTTCAAAATCAAATTGCTTTTCCATATACCAAACTTACAAGTTTTGTCTGACAAAGCTCCATGAACACTCTCCTGTATCTTCTTAAAAAAGTAAACATTAAAGTATGTGGTTCCTCTCACGCCTCTCAACCCCTCACTCTCTCACCCGCGTAAGCTGCCGCGCCAATAATCCCTGCATTGTTGAGCAGTTTGGCCGGTACAACGCGGGCTTGGGTAATTAGTTGATGTTTGTATTGCTCAAAAAATTTACTCTCGCCGCCGCCAAGGATGAATAGGTCGGGCGAAAAGAGCAATTCCAGGTGATTCAGGTACTCGTTGAAACGGTCGGCCCACTCGCCGCGGCTGATTTTGAGGTGCGACCGCGCGCCAGAAGAACACCAGGCTTCGGCAGGTTTTCCATGTTTCCAAAGCAGGTGTCCTAATTCTGTGTTCGGTATCAACTCGCCTTTGTAAAAAAGAGCCGAGCCTAAGCCGGTGCCGATAGTGATGAGCAGTACAAGTCCGTTTTCGCCTTGTCCAATCCCGTGACGCATTTCGGCCACGCCCGCTGCATCAGCATCATTGGTAGCAAAAACAGGGCAGCCACAGGCTTCCCCAAACACCTTTTCGATGTTCGTGCCGATCCAACTTTTGTCAATGTTGGAAGCAGAATTTGAAACACCGTTTTTTACGATGCTTGGAAAACCACAACCCACGGGACCTTTGTAATTGAAAAATTCAACGATCTCCGAAAAAGCACCGGCCATCGCTTTTGGGGTGGAGGGCTGCGGTGTTGGCACGCGAAATCTTTCGCCTTGCAACCTCCCATTCGCCACATCCACCACAGCGCCTTTGATGCCCGACGCGCCCACGTCAATTCCTAATATATGCTGCATAATTTTTAAGCTACTCTTCTGGTATCACATTTTCTTCTTCCACTTCTTCACCTGCTTCGGTAATGAGTGATTTTTGCTTGCGGCGTTCGAGTGAATTTGCGTGCATTTCGAGGTATTCGGCACGGTTGTGCACAATCTCGGCAGCGAGGTAAATGGCTTTTATCATCGAAGTCTCGTCCGCTTCGCCTTTGCCCGCAATATCATAAGCAGTACCATGATCGGGCGATGTGCGCACGGCGGGTAAACCTGCGGTATAGTTCACGCCCGCACCAAACGAAAGCGCTTTGAATGGCACTAGCCCTTGGTCATGATACATGGCAAGGATTCCGTCGAATTTGTGGTATTGTCCCGAACCAAAGAATCCATCAGCAGGGTAGGGGCCAAAGGCCAACACACCTTTTGCCTTGGCTTCTTCGATGGCGGGACGCACAATTTTGTCGTCTTCGTCGCCGATCGCGCCTTCGTCGCTGGCGTGTGGGTTAAGCCCCAAAACAGCGATGGTAGGCCGCTCTATGTTGAAGTCAATGTGGAGCGTTTCGGCCATTATGAGGATTTTCCGCAAAATTTTTTCCTTGGTGACGGCCGCAGCGACTTCACGCAGGGGAAGGTGGTTGGTAACAAGCCCTACGCGCAATGAATCGGAGACCATCAGCATCAGCGACTCTTTTGCCTTGAATGCGCTTGAAATATACTCGGTATGGCCCACAAATTGAAAGCCAGCCAATTGCATGGCCTTTTTGTTGATGGGTGCTGTTACTAGCGCATCTATTTCACCCGCTTGGAGGTCTTTCACCGCTCGTTCGAGGGCCTGCTTAGCACATTCGCCGCCGACTTTGTCGGGCTTTCCGAGCGTTATGTTCACATTGTCGGGCCAGCAGTTAATCACGTTGATGCGCTCGGCTTGGGCATCGGCTGCTGATTCTATGGAGTGAAACTGAATGTTCTCTTCTGTGATGATGTTCTTGTGGTAGGCTATGACCTTGCTGCTGCCATACACGATGGTCTTGAATTTTTTGCCGATGTTTTTGAGGCCGATGGACTTGAGGATGACCTCAAGCCCGATCCCGTTTATGTCGCCGCAGGATATTCCGATGGTTATGTTGCTCATTTATCTTGAATGATAAATGATGAATGATGAATGATGAATGATGACCGCAAGGCAATTCATCATTCATCATTCATCATCCATCATTATAAATAATGTTTTTTCAAAAAGTTATACAAAAGTCTAACCCCCACTCCGGTGCCGTCTTTTGTGCGGTAGCCATTGGCACTGCGCAGAAATGCCGGGCCAGCAATGTCGAGGTGTAGCCAAGGGTAGTCCACAAAATTTTCAAGGAATTTCCCAGCGGTAATCATGCCCGCATTGGAAGAGCCGAGGTTTTTGAAATCGGCGATATTGCTTTTGAGTTCGTCCCCAAATTCTTTCCAAAGTGGCAGTTCTACAAGCCGCTCGTAAGTGGCAAAACCACTTTCTTCCAAGTTGTTTTTTACGTCTTTGGGTGCAGTCCCCATATAGCAAATGGCCTGCGTGCCCAGTGCCCGCACTGCCGAACCGGTTAGCGTGGCAATGTCTAGAGCAAGCAAAGGCTCATATTTCTTTGCGTAATGGAGCGCATCGGCCAGGATGATTCGACCTTCTGCATCGGTGTTCACCACTTCCACCGTCTTACCCGAACCCATGGTGATTACATCCCCTGGTGCAAGTGCGTTCTCCCCGATCTTGTTGTCGGTTACTGGGATAAGCCCGATGATGTAAATCGGAAGTTTTGTTTTTGCGGCCACAGCCATTGCGCCTATCACGGTGGCTGCTCCTGCCATATCGCATTTCATATAATCCATCGCTTCACTGGGCTTGATGCTGAGGCCACCCGTGTCGTACACCACACCTTTGCCCACCAGCACTACCGGTTTTGCGTTTTTTGCACCTTGGGGGTTCCACTCCAGCACACAAAATCGGGGAGGTATTTGGCTGGCGCGGTTAACGGCCAAAAGGCCGCCCATTTTAAGGGCTTCTATTTTTTCTTTGCCCATAATCTCAGCTTCAAAACCATACTTCTTGGCAGCCAATGCTACGGCATCTCCAAGTTGTATTGAATTGAAATGCGAATGTGGCTCGTTCACCAGGTCGCGGGTGAGGAACACAGCTTCTAGGAGGGCGTTTGCTTCGGCAATGTCGGCGGGGCTGGCGGAATCAGATGGAATTCGGATTTCCTGAAGGGCTTTCTCGGAAGCTTTAGTGAAATACTTGAGGAACTGATAGCTGCCCAGTGCTAGTCCCTCGGCAAAGGCAAGGACGCGGTCTTCTGCACACAAATTTTGGATGCCAAGCGTTTCGATTTTATACCGACGGAGTTCGCTCAAGAGTTCATTGCCAACCAAACGCGCATCTTCAAGTGCGATATAAGGATCTTTTTCAGATTTTAAAATTCTGACAAACACCACACCCTCCGCTCTAGGGAAGGAAAAACTCGACACGTCCTGAGAAGTAGCTTGGCGTAGAAACGCTGTTTCGCCTGGAGCAAGCAGCGGGTCGAGCGCGTCGAGATGGTCTTTGTCGGCCAGCAAGACAAGATTATTATGGATGAAGCCAGCCTCTACGGTGGCCAATTGAACTCGTTTCACAGCGCGGGATGCGATTAGTGGAAAGATATCGGTTTAGAAAAGACACACAACACGTTGACTTTCAAACGCTAGTAAGATTGGCTAAAAGGGGTTGCAAAGGTAGGTTTTTCCGCGCAAAATTTGAGCAATACAACGGAATTGGAGGGAGGATAAGCAGGCGTAGCCTCCAATTGCCAGAATGCGACAATCAAGGTTAAATTTTTCTCACCTGACTTGGTACTTTGGAAGGCTTGATTATATTTGCCCTGCTTACCCGCCAAATCAGAAGGCGGGCCAAAACTCCTTGGCAAGAACCAATAAGATGGTTCTTTGGTATATTTATAGCGTATGTATGATTTAACGACCGCCCAAAAGCGGTTTTTAACAACAGCCCGACAACAACCGACGAGAATTTGGGGCCGCTCCTCAGTGGTCTTATCTTCATCCGAACCGACGCTCATTCGTTTTCTTCGACCTAATCCGCATTTAATGGGCAGGCTCTGTTCCTCCTCCGTTGAAAACTACGGCGGATAAAAAAGTTCAGCGCCTGTTCATTCAGCATGATTTTTCGATGCTATTTTCCGTGTGGCGCATCGCGCCGCAGCGCTGGTGTCTTGCCCCGAAGCCAAGGTGGGGCCTTCGGCAAGCCTATGGCGGCTAAAAGGGGGGCAGGCAAAATTTTCTCTCTTTTTTAAATCCATTGCAACAGATGTTACAATGCGCACAAACAATCTTTCTTCAAATTCTAAAACATTTCAACCATGTTACACAAAACTTTCTTTTGTAAGAAATGGGGGGGGGCAGCGATGCTTCTGCTTTTTAAGATTTTCACTATCCATTCTCTTTGCCCACCAAATGTTTGGGCTCAACCGATGGGCTGTTTTGACTGGCGAATTGAAATATGCAGCGAAGTTAAGCCCCCAGCGTTTGTTCACCCTTCTTGCACCAATCCATTCCCTTACAACCCCTGTAATTCAGTCTATTACTATGTTTACCTTTCAAAATCAGCCAACCCAGATGACGTAATCACTCCCTTCCAATTCTACTTTAGTGAGTTTAATTTGAGTGGTTCAGTCATAGTAACACCAAGCCCGACAACATCTCGGAAAACCTCCAAGCCAAATGAGGGCGTTTCACTTATGTGTTCGCCACCAGGGCTGAATGATTCAAATGATCCTACCCGCCCGTTGTATGGGGTGGATGAGATTCAAAAAACTTTTTCTTACAAAGTCATAGACTCTGGAACCCCTATAAACTGGACTGTATTAGGAAGGCGACTCCTCTGCGTGTTGGCAGTTGATGCTTATCCTGGAGAAATTATTGAAATCGGACAACTTAGTGGAAGTGTGAAGTTCTTCAATGGAACTGTTTGTAATTTGATTTTCAGCGGGTGTGATGGAGGGCTGATACCATCCTATCAAGTCGTGCCTCCAACTCCCTGTATTGCTACAGGCTTTCAATTACGGCAAGGGACAGCCGCTGCCGCTCCATTGCCTGGATATCCAAACCGCAAAAAAATACCTGTTTATGTCTTTTCGCAGCCTAACGGAACCTATAACATACAGCGGCTTGACTTTTTAATGAAAGTAGAATCTCCAGCCCTTATGGCTGAGGTCTCCCTCGAAGCTGGAATGTTTCCGGCAGAAGAACTTGTATTATATGACGAGACCACCGGACCTGTTACCAATAAGCGAATTTTTGCGGACTATAGGGCCATTTCGATAAATGCGACCAATACAGCTACGGTAGATAACACGCTATTCTATATTATTCTCGACGGGCCTCAATTATCATCAGATTGTGGCAATACAACGGTGGCTTTTACAGACAACCGCAGGCTGCTATTAGCCCCCAATGGCAGCTGCTGCCAACCTGGCATTGTCGGCGGCCCCCAATTAGTAGAGTGGAACACGCCAATCAACCTAACTGCCACTTTCCCTCAAAATTTGATTCGTTTTGGTTTTGATGCCACGGACGCTTGCATTGAGGCGGTTACTTTCCGGGATGCCATATTTACAGAGCAAAATGCAAGCGTGCAATGTTTGCCAACTACGGTATCTGAAATCAAAGGCGCCGTGCTGGCAGACGACATCTGTATCACCAGCCTGACGATGACCTGCGAACTGCACTTTGGCCCGATGATGGAAGAGCTGAGTTACAGAGCGGGAGATGATAATCCTGATCCAATGAATATGGACCCAATCACTTGTGAAAGAATAGGTCTAGCCAGTGGTACTGGTAGCAATGCAATATGTGCTTGTTATTTGCCAAACCAACCCCAATGGGTGTACCCTGCCAAAGACGACAACCCCCTCAACGGAGTGACCACTTACGACCTCGTGCTGATTAGCAAACACATACTTGTGATTGAACCGTTGGACAGCCCTTACAAGATAATTGCTGCTGATGCCAACAAGAGCGGCCACGTTAGCTCTATTGATATCGTGGAATTGCGAAAACTAATTCTCGGCATCTATGTAGATTTACCCAACAACGACTCTTACCGATTTATAGACAAATCTTTTCAATTCCCCAATCCTGCGAACCCCTTTCAAACTACATTCCCAGAATGGGTTCAGGTGACAATCCCCCCCTTGGGTACAATCGCTGCATTTAAAGGGGTCAAAATTGGCGACGTGAACAACACGGCCCTTGGAGCAAATCTACTAACTAATGATGATCGTACTGTTACGACCATGCCGCTTGGCTTTGTTCCATCATCTGGGAAAAAAGGAGCTATGTTGCGTATCCCCGTCTTTGCCCAAGATGCCCTAGGTTGCAACAGTTGGCAAATGGGGATCGGTTACGACCCCGTGCAATGGAAATTGACCAACGTAGTATGGGCATCTCAAATGGGCGAAATGCCAGAACAAGCTTGGAACGAGCCTTCCCCCGGAAACATTCGCCTGCTCAGTTACAATGCAATAGGGGATTTGGTGCTTTTGCCAAAAGGGACTCCCTTGTTCTATCTGGAAGGCGAATTGCTGCAAGATGCTTCGGATATAAGGCTTTGGTTGAATGACGAGATGGAAGGTTTCCCCTCAGAATCCTACGGAATTAATGGAGACAGGGGTGTTTTTAACCTCCTAGCTGCTGAGGAGGCTCAGATGGTGGCGCTCCCGCCACCAAATCCAAGCTCCAATAAGGACACATGGTCGGCAGATATCTATCCTAACCCAGCCGGGAAGGCTTTCCGGGTACAGCTTACGGGGCCTGAGGATGGGGCTGGCAGCATAAGGTTCTTCAACTCGCTGGGGCAAGTGGTGGTGGAGCAATCAATAGGTCTGATCAAAGGGGGAAACATCATTACCTCTGCCTGCCTGCCGGTCATACCTGCCGGCCAATATATTGTAGAAATAGCAGCTCCTTGGGGGAAAAAATCGCTTCGTCTCGTGAAAAACTGAGCGTTCTGATGCTCGGTGTTTTTAATTCTATCATTATTGGGGGAGCGGTGCTCGCTCTTCCAATTTCACCAAACCATCCCTTTTCTCATGTTGCGCATATACATTTTATCACTTGCTCTATGGAGCATCTCAAGCTTCACCCTAGCCCAAACCCGCTATTATGTGGATGGAAATGCCGGAGGGCAAGACAACGGCCAAAATTGGTCGGACGCATTTCTTGAGCTGCACGACGCACTCGCGCTTGCCCTTTCGGGCGACGAAATATGGGTAGCCAAAGGCGAATATTACCCATCTGCTACCGGAGACAGATCGGCCCGGTTTCAGTTGACCTCGGGCGTAAAACTATATGGCAGTTTTGCTGGCACAGAGATGCTCCTAGAAGAAAGGCAAATAGACCAACACCCCAGCATACTGAGCGGCGACATTGGCGTAACGGGCGACAGCCTTGACAATTCCTATACCATCCTGCACCTTGCCCACCCAGAATTGGGAACCTGGGTGGATGGGTTTACATTCCGTTGCGGACAGGCTGACAACCCCGTGCTGCCCAATTTTCAGGCAGGGACTTCGGGCGCGGCCATTTTTATGGAAGGGGCCAACAGCATTGCTTACCCAAACATTCAAAATTGCGTCTTTGAGCACAACACCGCCCGGTCCAACGGTGGTGCCGTTTATGTGGATGGCGGCGGCACAGGGTCGGTAGCGCCCATTTTCAAAAACTGTCGTTTTTACCAAAACAGGAGTTTCCTCGGCAGTGGCGGAGCCGTATATCGGAACGGTGGGAGCTGGATAGAGCGCCCCAAGGATATCGAAAACTGCCAGTTTATTGAGAACTGGGCTGCGAGGTCCGGGGGGGGATTGTACCTGAACGACGCTGAGCGGAGCGATACCGCAAACATCGTCGGGTGTCAGTTCCAAGGAAATCTGGCTGCCCAGTGCTCGGATGCTGTTGCTTGGGGATATGCACGGAACACAGGCTCATATTTGAAGGTTGTAAAATGCAGTTTCACAGAGCACCATCGTACTGGAACGCTTTTGATGGATGTTTTTGGGCAAGACTTGCCCACTTCCGAGTTCTATGCTGTGATTGATTCTTGCGTGTTTTACAATAACAGCCTGATTGATCCTGGAATAAGAACAATGATCGGAGGACTAAGGATTTACGGCGAGAGCAAATGGGAAATCAGCAACACATTAATTAGCAACAACTTAGGGACAGTTTTTTGGTGTGAAGAAAGCAACCGAGGAGGGCCACATATTTTTCGCAACACAGAATTAAGCTATAATTCAGGGGGCGTTCTCTTTTCTTTTTCATCGGGGATTTTCGGCAGAAACCTTAGTATCTATAATAATACCAGTGCCAGAATTTTTAATTATTTTATTAATTTTCCAGGTGAGGATAACTCATTTCAACTCTCTAACTCGGAAGTGTTCAACAATGAATTGTTTTACTTTTCCAATTTTACCGGAAGGGACTCTTCTGCTATCGCTTCTTGCACATTTTCCAACAACAAAATTACTTGGGCGGATTTTGGAAATTCTTCCATGCACATCTTCAACTCTATTTCCTTCAATAACCACTATATTACTCAGTTTTCAAATAATGGCAAGATAATTCCATTTTTATTCGATTGGCTAGATACTCTTTATGTGTATAACTCCTCCCTTGACACCCTTCCAATTTCCCCCGTGCATTTTTATGGGCCGGGGTGCTTGTTTTCTACGGACCCTCTCTTCACGGACTATCAAGATGGAAACTTAAATCTGCTCCCCTGCTCCCCCCTCATCAACGCAGGCTCCAACTTGGCCGCAGCGGGCATCCTCACCGACCTCGCCGGAAATCCACGAATCCAGGAAGGCACCGTGGACATCGGCGCTTACGAGGCCCCGGCTTTCGCGCTGGCAGCCGCGCCGCAGCTGCAGCCAGCCTGCATCGGCGCGTCCAATGGCAGCATCAACCTCTTGCCCGAGCACGGCTGCGAGCCGCTGGTGTATATCTGGTCGCCGAACGTGAGCGACAGCTCTCACGCCTCTCACCTTTCTCACGGCGCTTACATTTTCACCATCACCGACGGCAGCGGTCGGCAGATAAGCGACACGGTGACCGTAGCATCCGCCCCTTCGCCTGAGCTCGCCCTCGCCTCCACGGACGTTCAGTGCGGCCTTCAGGCTGGTGGCTCGCTCTCGGCCTCGGTCACGAGCGGCACCGCACCCTTCCAGTACCAATGGCTGCCGGGCGCAGCAGATACTGCCCATCTTTCGCAACTGCAGCCGGGTGCTTATGCGCTCACGGTCGTGGACGCGAACGGCTGCCTGGACTCCGCCTCTGCTTTAATCGCCCTCATGGGCCAGCTCACGCCCATGATAGACGGCCAGGGCATCTCCTGCCACGGCGCAGCGGACGCTTGGCTTTCGCTCACACCTGCCACGGGCGCACCACCTTTCTCTTGGCTCTGGCAGGGCTGGCCCGGCACGGATTCCATCGCACAGCCGCTTGGCCCGGGCCAGTACTCGGTCACCGTGACGGACGCCTACGGCTGCACGGCCTCCAATACCTTCCCCTACACGGCCGAGCCGGACGCTCTCTGGATCGGCACGGGCAGCAATGCACAAACGCAAACCAACCCGCCCAACGGCACCGCAGTGGTGACGACCATATCGGGCGGAACTTCTCCCTTCGGGTACCTCTGGGAACCTGGCGGAAGCACCGCACAGGCCATCGCGGGATTAGTGGCCGGCACCTACACCGTGACGGTGACGGACGGGCACGGCTGCGAGGCGGTTGAAGAGGTGGTGGTGGATTTGATGGTGGGCACGGGGGAGGCAAAAGGGCAGGCATTTCTGATGTACCCAAATCCTGCAGTGGATTGGATAAAAATTGTGCTGCCAGCTGGCCTGAGCGGGTATTTGGTGGAATTGGCCGACGCATCTGGGCATCTGCTGCGCTCCCAAGTCTGTGGGAACGGCGATTGTGTGCTGGACCTGCGCGGGCTGCCTGGCGGGGCATACTTCCTGACGGTGAAGATAAATGGGCAGGCGGTGTTCAGCAGTCAAGTGATAAAGAGGATGTAGTGGAATCACGGCCTTTAGACCGTCTTATTATTTCATCTCCTCCGCCAACTTGTCCAAGTCGCGAATCAACAGTCGGGAGCGATTGAAGCTCAGTAGCTTTTTGTAGCGAAGATCATTGAGGGTGGTTGTCACCGTTTGGCGGCTGGTGGCGGTGAGGTTGGCAATTTCCTGATGTGTGACAGGTTTTCGGATGACCCATTCATACCCCACCCGCTGACCTTTGGAGCGTGCGATATTGACCAGAAACTCTACGATGCGGCTACGGCTGTCGCGAAAAACAAGCGATTCCAAGCGTCGTTCCATTTCCAGTTGTCGCCCACCAAATATCTTCATAAAGAACAAGTTGAGCTCCGAACGGTCGCGCATCAAACCCTGCAATTCTTCGAGCGTCACCACACAGGTATGCGTGTCTTCGAGTGCAGTGGCAAAGTCGTGGCGGCGCTGTTCTCCCAGCAATGCCAGTTCGCCAAACACCTCCCCGCGCCCCAAAATTGCTTTTGTGATTTCTTTGCCCTCCTCGTTCATCGCCGATATTTTAACCCGACCCTCCGTGATAAAAAAAATACGGTCGGAAAGATCTTGCGGCACATACACGGATTCGCCTTTTTTGAAATCGCAATGCGTGTGATGTGCCATCAAATCCTCATTGCCCAGCTTGGTGGGACAAAGCAGGTGGGTAACATCAATATTCTCTAAGTGCCAGAGGGATTGCGTTTGCATGGTATGTATCGCGGAACTCTGTTCCGCGTAAGAATTCCCGGAACGGAGTTCCGGGCTACACGTTCAGATAATGCATAAGTGCATCATAGCGCTCACGCAATAGTTCGCTGCGGTCGGTTTCGCCAAAAGTTTCTTTCACCTCAAATTCATGGCGCTCCAACGAAGCGATGGCACGGGAAAGGTCGTGCCGGTCAAGTTTCAAGGTCAGTTCCACTTGCTCGGGATTTGGGTTGGAGGTGACAAATGCACTGAGAATATTCACTTTTTCTTCCTCAAAAATGCGGGCGATGGTAGAGAGTGTGTAGTCGCGGCGTGGCATTTCCAACACCAACACAGCACCGTGTTCGGTCATCGAAGCGGTGTGGGCAAAATAGCGAAGCACGTCGTTTTGTTGTACTAGACCGAGATATTGACCTTCAGCATCCACTACGGGAATGACCGTGAGTCGGTGATCGCCCATGATTTTGATAATTTCAAAAACGTGTTCGTTTTCATGCACTTGAAACAGCGGCAACACCGAAAAATCATGTTCGCTGAGTGGGCTGGAAAGTTTGTGGTTGAAAATTTCTTCTTCCGAAAGAAGGCCGACCAATTTGCCACCGTCAACTACCGGGAGGTGCTTTACATGATAGTCGTTGAGCATGTGGAATGCTTCGCGTCCCGTTTGTTCAACAGTGAGTGCTGGAATATCATGGGCGATGAGTGTACGAGCTGTCATGGATTACTATATCTAAACGTTATTAATCGAAGCTTGTTCGACTTGAGCGAACTTTGCGCGACCCTGCAAATATGGGTGGAATAAATTGTTCGCAAAAATAATAGTGATGCAAACACAAAAAAGTGCCAATCTCCGACCACTCTTTTTTCATCATGTGGCGCAGACCTCCCCCTCGCCCCTCGCCCTGGAAATTGAGCGAGCAGAGGGTTGTTGGTTGCATGGCCCTAATGGCGAACGATGGCTCGACCTCATAGCCGGCATTGGCCCCAGCGTATTGGGGCATAGGCTTCCGCGCGTACAAAATGCTGTGCAACAACAACTTGATGCCTACTGGCACACGCTGGTGTATGGGGAATTCGTGCTTTCTCCACAGGTACGACTTGCAAAGTTGCTTGCTGAAAACCTGCCCGGACTTGATTCGGTTTATTTTACAAATTCTGGTACGGAAGCCGCCGAGGGCGCGATGAAACTTGCAAAACGCGCTACGGGCCGTTCACAATTTATAGCCTGCAAATATGCCTATCATGGCAGCACCCAAGGCGCAGCCAGCTTGATGTGGCCAAAAGATTTTACGGAAGCTTTCCAGCCCTTGCTGCCGGGTATTCGGTACATGGGGTTCAACAATGCTTTCGATTTGAGTCTTATTGACCACCAAACGGCGGCAGTGGTAGTCGAAACGGTTCAAGGCGAGGCGGGCGTAATTCTCCCGAATCCATCCTGGCTTTTGGCACTGCGCCTACGCTGCGATGAGGTGGGCGCCTTGTTGATTTTGGACGAAATTCAAGCTGGAATGGGGCGTACCGGGCATCTTTTTGCTTTTGAAAAATATGACCTTGTGCCGGACATATTACTGCTTGCAAAAGGCTTTGGCGGCGGAATGCCACTTGGGGCATTTGTGGCTCGGCGGGAGCTGATGCAAACTTTATCGCACGACCCGGTGTTGGGGCATATTACCACATTTGGCGGACATCCAGTGTGCGTGGCGGCGGGTTTGGCTACCTTGGAAATTTTACTTGAAGGCGATTTGTTAGCGCAAGTACCAGCGAAAGAAGAACTTTTCAAAAGCCTGTTGGTACATCCCGCCATTCGCGAAATTCGCAGCGCAGGGCTTTGGCTGGCCTTGGATTTAGGCGACGAGGCCAAAGTGAAGGCTATAATTCAACATTGTATCAACCATGGAGTTATCACAGATTGGTTTTTGTTCAATGACCGCAGTCTGCGTATTGCGCCGCCGCTGACCATTTCGGAAGAAGAGATTCGGTTTGCTTGTGATGTGATATTGAGCGGGTTGGATTCTTAAATCTATACATTTGCACACATTTTAAGACATGGCAAAAGAGAAGAAAAAAGCGAAGATCGAGATTCTGAACCGTAAGGCGATTTACGAATTCCAATTTGTGCAGGAGTTTGACGCGGGCATCATGCTCACAGGAACAGAGGTTAAAAGTATCCGAGACGGCAACGCAAACCTCTCGGATGCGTATTGTATTTTTGACCAAGGGGAACTCTGGGTGCGCAACCTCTATGTGGCTGAATACAAATATGGTACGGATGCCAACCACCTCCCAAGGCGCAACCGAAAACTCCTGCTTCGCCGCCCCGAACTTCGAAAATTGGAACGTGGTATCAAAGAGAAAGGCTCCACCATTGTGCCGTTCAAAATCTTTTTTAGCGAGCGTGGATTTGCCAAATTGACCATCTGCCTCGCCAAGGGTAAAAAATCGTTTGACAAGCGCGAGACCATAAAAGACCGCGAGAACAAACGCGAACTTGACCGCGTCAACAAAGCTTATAAAGTACGATGATGGATTGTTAAGTGTTAAACGGTAAGTGATACAATCACGCATCGTTTTTCATTTACCCCATCACTTACCGCTTAACACTTAACAATCCTCTAAAATGGCAACAAAAAAAGTAAACAAAGCCTCGTTCAAATTTGGTGGCGAAACCATCAACCTAAGCAAAAGCAAAACCCAGGTCGCCGTTCGCTACATCCCTGGGATGAAGCGCGCGCTAAAGCGAAAAAATGCCGCTGACCAAGAGCAAATTCGTGATTTTGAAGTCATAAAATCCTCGCGCGGTATTGACCAAAAACTCGACGCATTGCGGGAAAAGCCTGAGGTTTCGGTTGGTACGCATATCTGGATCGTTGATGGGGACGATGATTCGCCGTTTATCCCAACCGGCTATCTATACATTGAGTTCAAGCCAGGCACAAGTTACGAAAAGCAGCAAGCAGCGATGCAGGAGCTCAATCTCAATGTGCGCCAAGTAGTAAGCCCAGAGGCATACCGCGTAAGCACTACTCCAGACTCGCCCAACCCTGTGAAGTGTGCCATGCTGCTCCAAAAGAATCGCATCGTCAAAATCGCGGAGCCAGAATTTATGACAAAACCCGTGATGGGCGATTTCTCCCCTCCCAGCGGCAAATTCATCAATAGCCAATGGCACCATGAAAATTCTGGGGGACAAATCCCCATCATTGATATTCCAAATGCGGTGTATGGTACGCACCATTTCAAAAAAGGCGCGGACGCAAAAGTGCGCGCTGCTTGGGAAGAATTGCAGGGACTTGGTTCAAAAACCATCAAAATTGCAATAATAGATACGGGTTTTGACACGGAACACCCTTCGTTGCGCGGCGACGGCACCAAAATCCGTAATACTTTCAACGCTGCCAACCGCACTGCCGATGTTTCTCCATGGTTTCAGGCATCTGACGGCTCTTGGGGTGTTTTCAGTCATGGCACGTCTTGTGCAGCAGTGGCAGCCGGAGCCTGGGATGCACAAGGGGTGCTCGGCGCTGCACCCAATGCCCGTATCATCCCCATTAAACTCGACATCCTTTCGGATGATGCCATCCAAAAAGCACTCGAGCATGCGCTCCTCAATGGGGCGGACATTATCTCTTGCAGCCTTGGGTTCCCCAAACCCTTGCCGCTCTCAACATACGTTTCCAACTACATCAGCCGGGTGGTGCGGGAAGGCAGAAATGGCAAGGGACTTCCCATTTTCATGGCGGCGGGAAATGCCAATCCGGCATCCAACAATGTGCCGCGCCAAGTCAGCGACTTCGCAGCGCACCCTGATGTGATGTGCATCACGGCTTCCAATAGTCTGGACGAATCTTCGAGTTATACTTTTTTTGGTCCCCCAGCCTTTCTTTGCGCTCCTACCAATGGCAATGATGGTGTGGGCGTCACCACGGCTACTGTGAGCGCCAATGGTGGTTCGCTCTTGCATAATTATACCAGTCGGTTTGGCGGCACTTCGAGTGCTGCCCCGCTCACGGCAGGCGTTTGCGCTTTGATGCTTACGGCGAATCCAAATCTCACACTGGGTGAAATTCGCGATATTTTGCGCCGTTCGGCCGATAAAATAGGAAGCGGCTATGATGCCAATGGTCGTTCGCCCAGATTGGGTTTTGGTCGCCTGAATGCCCTCCGTGCCGTTCAAATGGCTTCTGGGAAAAGTGTTGGTACCGGCAAACCCGACACTGGAAAGGGAACTGACACAAAGCCGGGAACCGGGCAATCGGCTACAAAGCGCGGAAAGGTGACCTCAAAATTCCTGAATGTGCGCACAGGTCCCGGCACGTCCAATCCAAAAGTGGCGGAGCTTAAACTGGGCGACATTGTCAACCTATTTGAAAAGGTAGGGGGCTTCTGGCGAATCGGGAATGGGCAGTTCGCAAGCGCCGATTTCATTCAGGTGCTCGCAGCAAACAATGCACCTGCCCCAAGTATCCGCAAAGGAAAAGTGACGTCCACTTTCCTCAACGTGCGTACAGGCCCCGGCACGACCAACGCCAAAGTCGGGGAATTGAAAAAAGGCGCCTTGGTCAGTATTTTTGAAACCAGCAGCAATGGCTGGCACCGGATTGGGGAGAAGAGATGGGTGATTGGGACTAATATTCAGGAGGTTTAAAACAAACAAACCTCCACTGCCATGAAAAAAGGATTTACGCTCCGTTTTGTACCACTCGCTTTTGCGCTAATACTTCCTATACTGGGTTCTGCCCAGAACACACTGGAGTTGATGAAAGACTTGCTGCCCGGCATAGAATCTTCTACGCCACAAAGTTTGACTGCTTTCAAAAACAAGATTTATTTTTTTGCAACAACGGATCCATCTTTTTTTGGCCGCTCACTTTGCGCAAGTGATGGCACGCCTGATGGCACAAAAGAGATATTGCCTCTGCCGGTATCTACTTTGGGGTTACCAGATGGCCTGCCTGTTGTGATTGGAGATACGCTTTATTTTTTTACAAAAACCAATGATTTCAGGTTTACGGTGTGGGCAAGTGATGGGACCATGGCTGGCACCAACCCGTTGTTTACTACCATGCCTTACGAATGGCCAAGTGGTGGTGTGACGGTCTTTAAGGGAAATCTTTGGTTTGGCTTCGGGAATAAAATCCGTTATTTCGATACAGACCAAAACGCTCTTATTGATTTCCATACTGCAGAATCGGGCATCGAAAATCTAAGTTCCACGAACGATTACATTTATTGGTTTTCTCTTCATCCCATTAGTCCATACAGCTCAGAAAACTATTTCTATCGTTCTAACGACCAACCCGGCAATGTTCAATTCCTTGAAAATGTAGGAAGTAGCAGTAATAGCACTTCAGGCTCTACACATATTGAAAAAATCACCAGGTACGAAAATGGGCGTTTTAGATGGCATACCTTGGGAGTCAGCTATTACAATGGTGGCACTTACTATTTTGGTGGTAGGGCTGGTATTGATAGCACCAATATTTTTATGACCACATGGCCGATGAGTATTTTGGCATCTGCACTGACGGATAGTATTTATTTTCTTTATACAATAGATAATTATGGAGCGTCGGTGCCTCCCTACCCAAGCAACTGGCAATTGTTAGCAGCTTCATCGGGTGGTTCTTTTCAACGAGTAATGGCTGATACTGCCCAAATAATAGGGGAAAGTGTACAAGCACATAAATCTAGCCTTTTTGTTGCAACACCCAAACATATTTTTTTCAGGGTATGGAAGTCAGACACACACACTGAACTTGGCACCAGCGACGGCTCTATTGCAGGAACAAAATTGGTGAAAGACATCAATCCTGGCCCCAATCAAAGTTATATCCGCAATTTTACTCTATGCGGTGACAATGTGCTTTTTAGTGCCTTTGATGGTAATGAATACGGAATCTGGTACTCTGATGGAACAGAAAGTGGTACCCAAAAATTAGCGTCCATGCCCAATGGCTACGAAAGTTATAATAACCAATTTTCTTTGGTCGTGGGAGATGCTCTTTATATTGATATCTATACCAATTCAAGGGGAAGGGAATTGTGGAAACTGTCACCAGTGCCCTGTTCCGGGGTTTCCCAATCCGGAGAACCTCAAAATATCTAAACTTCAGGCTTTCGCCCAACCCCTCCTTGCCGGGCAATACGCATCTGTTTTTGAACGAAAGCATTAAGCCTCCCTTCCAGCTCAGGCTTTCTGTAATGACCGGAAATATCCTTTGGCAAAAACAGATCAAATATCCAATTGCAAAAATAGAAATCCCCACCGACTTTTTGGCCGCTGGGATATACTTCGTCACCTTAGAAAAAGAAGGCGTGAGCATGACGAAGAAATTGATGTTGATGAGATAATTCGATGAAAAAGGTCTTTTTTAAGGCATAAAAATAAAATTACAACCCTGTCTCCACCAAATACCGCTCCGCATCCAAAGCTGCCATACAGCCCGTTCCAGCTGCTGTAACAGCTTGGCGATAGATTTTGTCCTGCGCATCACCTGAGGCAAACACGCCGGGGATATTGGTGAACGACCGACCGGGTACCGCCTTGATGTAGCCACTCTCGTCGAGATCAAGCCAGCCTTTGAAAATATCCGTGTTCGGTTTATGGCCGATAGCCACAAAAAAACCGGTTACTTCCAAAGTGCTGATTTCCCCTGTTTTGTTGTTGCGGAGTCGAACGCCCTCAACCCCATCGGTGCCGAGTACTTCTTCGGGTGAGGTGTTCCAGTGAACAGTAATATTTGGCGTATTCAGCACCCTTTCCTGCATGATTTTGGAGGCGCGCATTTCGTCACGGCGGACAATCAGGTGAACTTCCGAGCAGATTTTTGCCAAATAAGTGCTTTCTTCCGCTGCCGTATCGCCGCCACCAACAATAGCGACTTTTTGTTTGCGAAAGAAAAACCCATCACAAACAGCACAGGCCGAAACCCCCTTGTTTTCCAGTTCATGTTCTCCAGGAATACCGAGCCATTTAGCACTTGCTCCCGTGGAAATAATGATGGTAGGCGAATGAATTTCGGTACCCGCTTCGCTCCAAGCCTTATGAATAGGCCCAGTGAAATCCACCTTTACAATCTTTTCGTTGCGGATCACCGTCTCAAAGCGTTCGGCTTGCTTGCGGAAATCCTCCATCATTTCAGGCCCGTTGCGCCCATCGGGGTAGCCGGGGTAGTTTTCCACGTCGTTTGTGATCATAAGTTGGCCACCAGGCTGAGGGCCAGTGTAAAGCATTGGACTGAGGCCAGCGCGAGCGGCATAAATAGCGGCAGTGTAACCGGCAGGCCCAGAGCCGATGATAAGGCATTTTACTTTTTCCATAATTAGCGGCAAATGTAATAAGCCCCAACAGGAAAAATGCAAAAGGGTTTGTGCTAGATAATAGCCTCCACACTCATTTGTCTTTACGAGGACTTTTGCGCTTCAGCAAGCACAAGCCCCTTTCTATTCCGAAACCATTTCCAACCAAGAAACGCAACCAGAGCGAGCAAAATCACCCCCCACAAATGGACGACACCAAGGAATAAAAAGAGTAAAATTTCAGCACCCGAACGCAACGCTTCTCCCAATCGTATGGCCAGGGGTTGCTTTGGAATTGGCACAGCAGTATTTGCCACTATGGTTTGACGAATTTGCGGGAGTTGATAAATGTCTACAGTTACGGTGCTGAATCTGATCGCGTCCTCTAGTTTCAAGGTTTCAATGCGGGCCTGGTCGCTGGCGGCGCGGCTGGCGCGGCCGCGATCGGCCTTTGGTCTCATTTTGTTCTCCTCAGACTGATTCAAATCGCTGCGATAGATACCTTCACGAAGTCGGACGAGCTCCTGTTCGAGCATTTGAAGCCCCACATCCGCAGCGTTCACGTGGCGCAGGTCAAGGAAATCCGACAGATTTCCGATGGAGCGTAGTGTAGTATCCAACAAGCGGTAGGGCACTCGGATAACCAATTGGCTGTGAATGCTGTAGCGTGTAGTTTCCAACGCAGAGTCTTGACTGATGGGAGTGGTCTGGCGGAGTTCAACATCGCTGTTCAGGTTGCTGTTGATTACAAAACCACCATTGCTAAGTGTGATGTCCTCAATTCTCAGGGTTGACGCTGCCGTGTTTTTTACCCGGAAGCGCATTTGGGCATTGCGGACGAATTTTTTAAGCGAATCAATCGCGCTGGGAACAGCCGCGGCCGAAGAAAACATGTCACCATTTGCGGCGGCGTCCTGAAATTGCTCTGGTGCCGCAGAGGCGCTGGGCGCGCGATCCAACTTCGCTTGGTTTTCCAAGCTTTGAGGCGGTGGCGCCGGTAAGCGTTCGGCAAAAGGAGCTTCGCTTTTTTGCTGGCATGCGGAAAGGAGAAATAGGAAGCAGAATCCGATGATTCGGAGTGGTGAAATGCTGGAAGAATGTGGCATAGGATAGGTTTGAAAATGTTTTTAAAACACCCGTTTTGGGCAAGCCCAGCAGGGATGAAAACAGTTTTCAAATTGCACAAACCACCCTGTCTAACTATCGTACAAATTCTGAAAGACTAGTCTTTTCCGCTTTCGCCTACGAAATAGTCTTCCTTATTATTGAACAAGATATTGAAAGTCGTCATGCTGCCATAGCAACGTGTGATATACTGCTGGAGATTCACCTTGTCTTCATCGTCGAGTTTTTTGTGTGCGTTGATGCCTTGCTCAAGTACCCGCAAGCGGTCGCGCATCATCACGATTTTGTGGAAAAAAGCCTCGATGGGTACTTCTTTGGGTTGAATACCATCTGCTTGCAGGATCATTTTGCCATTTTTCCAACGCTCGCCTAGCGGAACAACTTCTAGGCCGAAACCTGACCAGGCCCGCAAAATGCGCACAAGCGATTGCTCCGCTTCAGTGAACGACACGGCCTCCTCTGGGGAAATCCGCTCGACAACTTGCCAGCCATTGTAGTCTTTGCCGACCATTTTGAGGCCAAACTGCATAAAACAAACTTCGTAAGCCGCCACATGAAGGCGGATAATTGCCCCGTCGCCATAAGCCGGGTGCTTGACGCGAGAACCGATACCGAGGATTTCCATAATTATTGGATGTTGGATGTTAGACAATGGACGTTGGACATGTGTCCCAAACCAATTTAGCAAAAGAATTAGATAAAAATGAGCACTGCAAACGTACAGACTACAGGCTTTTTCAACGCTGTTTTTTGAGGTGCGGATAAGCCCGTATCTTGTGACCCGTTTTTAAAGAACAAGCGAAAAGCGGCGAATTGAGCGGCAGTTTTTCCAAAAATTTATGCAAAATATCATCGGCCAACAGCGCACCAAAGACTTTCTGGCATCCCTCGCATCAAGCGAGCGCGTACCCCACGCATTGCTTTTCCTTTCGAAAACGGGCGGGGGTGGGCTTGCATTGGCCTCGGCTTTTGCACAATTGCTTCAGTGTGAAAGAATATCATCAATATCCCAATTTCCCAATTTCCAACCCTGCGGCGAATGCTCTGCCTGCCGAAAAGCCTCCCACTATACCCATCCGGACATCCATTTTTCTTTTCCAACAGTCGGCACAAATGCGGTCAGCACCGATTTTTTGAAGGAATGGCGCTCGTTTTTATCTGAAACACCCTACGCAGATGTCAATACCTGGCTTCAGCGACTTGGCGCAGACAACAAACAAGGCAACATCAACAAAGAGGAATGCAATGCAATCCTCAAAAAACTCAGCCTCAAAGCCTTTGAGGGTCGCTACAAAATTCTGCTGATGTGGCTTCCTGAA
>Ga0163146_10003030_pt1 | contig 21835 bp, 19 predicted proteins | sample OliLakLV19MP7G1_FD_148648 | JGI IMG/M metagenome (GOLD analysis project Ga0163146, IMG submission 148648) | Freshwater microbial mat bacterial communities from Lake Vanda, McMurdo Dry Valleys, Antarctica - Oligotrophic Lake LV.19.MP7.G1 | ecosystem: Environmental > Aquatic > Freshwater > Lake >...
AATGTTGAAGGTCACGCCTCATGGATGAAAACCGCCTCCGAGCTTACCTGAATCTGATTCAATTGCTGCTGAGTTGTCCGGCTGGGGAAGAGGGGGAACTGTTGCAGGAGCACTCTGAGTTTGTTGACTCAGGCTTGATTGAAGTGATGCAGCAAGTGGCGAGTCGGATGGCGGCGGATGGCGAACAAAATGCGGCTAATTTTTTGCAGCAATTGGCGGGGCAAATTAGTCAAGCTTTGACGGAAGAGACGCAGAGAGGAGATGTAGACCGCAATTCTGCTTATCTGCAATTGATTGATGCGCTGCTGAGTTGTCCTAACGGTGAGGAACCGCAGATTTTACAGGATAACTCGGAATTGCTGGATGTGGGTTTTCTGCAAGCTTGCGAGGCCGTAGCGACAACGTTGGCACAGCAAGGAGAGGAGAATGGGGCTAATTTTTTGCGAAATATTGCCAGTGAGGTAGGGGAATTATTGGGCTTTACATCCTTTGAGGATAATGATGTAGAGAATATATCCTCAGATGATTATTTAGAATTTTTGCAATTGCTGTTGCAGACAGAATATGATAATTTTGGTGGTGATTTGCAATCCATTTATGCCGTATTGCAAGCAAATCTAGATAAGCTAAATCTTGATTTTATTCCAGTTATCCAACAAAGGATGGCGAGAATCATAGGTGAAATAGACGACCCAAAACAAGCCGAAATGTATGCTGCTTTAATTGGAAATATTGCTATTAAAATTAGCAACTTTCCTAGAGGCAGTAGGGCTGACAACCTAGAAATTGCGATCGCCGGATACAAAATCGTGCTTTCGGTTCGCACCTTTGAAACTCACCCAGAAAAATGGGCGCAGACGCAAAATAATCTGGCAATTGCCTACTGTAAAAAAATTAGGGGAGAGAGGGCACACAATATTGAAATGGCGATCGCATTTTACACCGCAGCACTCGAAGTCTACACCCGCAATGACTTTCCCGAAAATTGGGCAACGACGCAAAATAATTTGGCAAATGCGTACTACTTCAGAATCAGGGGAGACAGGGCACACAATATTGAAATGGCGATCGCATTTTACACCGCAGCACTCGAAGTCCGCAGCCGCGAAGCCTTTCCCGAAGATTGGGCGCAGACGCAAAATAATTTGGCAAATGCCTACTACTTCAGAATCAGGGGAGACAGGGCACACAATATAGAAAGGGCGATCTCATATTTGTCTGCCACACTCGAAGTCCGCAGCCGCGAAGCCTTTCCCGAAGATTGGGCGCAGACGCAAAATAATTTGGCAAATGCCTACTTCTTCAGAATCAGGGGAGAGAGGGCTAACAATATAGAAAGGGCGATCGCATTTTACACCGCCGCACTCGAAGTCCGCAGCCGCGAAGCCTTTCCCGAAGATTGGGCGCAGACGCAAAATAATCTAGCAAATGCCTACAGTAACAGAATCAGGGGAGAGAGGGCTGACAATATAGAAAGGGCGATCGCATTTTACACCGCCGCACTCGAAGTCCTCACCCGCGATGCCTTTCCCGAAGATTGGGCAATGACACAACTTAATCTGGCAAATGCCTACTACTTTAGAATCAGGGGAGAGAGGGCTAACAATATAGAAAGGGCGATCGCATTTTACACCGCCGCACTCGAAGTCTACACCCGCGAAGCCTTTCCCGAACAATGGGCAATAACGCAAAATAATCTGGTAATTTCCTACAGTAATAGAATCAGGGGAGAGAGGGCTGACAATATCGAAAGGGCGATCGGATGTTGCAAAGATTCACTAGAAGTCCGCAGCCGCGAAGCCTTTCCCGAACAATGGGCAGCAACGCAAAATAATCTGGCGATTGCCTACTATTCCAGAATCAGGGGAGAGAGGGCTGAGAATATTGAAAGCGCGATCGCATCTTGCACCGCAGCACTCGAAGTCCGCCGCCGCGAAGCCTTTCCCGAAGATTGGGCAATGACGCAAAATAATCTGGCAAATGCCTACTATTTCAGAATCAGGGGAGAGAGGGCTAACAATATAGAAAGGGCGATCCTTTGTTTCAGAGATGCACTCGAAGTTCGTACCCGCAAGGCTTTTCCCCAAAACCATGCTGACACCTTATGGAATTTGGGGCGTGCCTATCGAGAAGTTCCCAACTTGGAGCTAGCTCACGATACTTTTGCTGATGCGATTAATACTGTCGAGTTACTCCGAAGTGAAATTCATTCTGGAGATGAAACTAAGCAGAAATTAGCCGAAGAATGGAATAAACTTTATCGAAATATGGTAGAAGTTTGCATAGAACTAAAAAACTACACCGCAGCCATAGAATACGCCGAACGCAGCAAAGCCCGCAACTTAGTCGAACTCCTCGCCACCCGCGACCTCTACCCCAAAGGCGACATTCCCGAAACGGTTCTCGACGAACTGTCTCGCCTACGTCGAGAAATTGATGCCGAACAGCGACGAGTAGACATCGAACAGATAAATCGTAACAGCAATGGTGGCACAATATCAGGAGAACGCAGCCTCCAAATCGACAACCTACAAACCACCATTCGCGATCAATCCCATCTAATCCAATTGCGGCAACAACTAAATGAATTAATTGCCCGCGAAATCAAACCCATCGACCCCGAATTCGCACTCACCCAAGAAGTTAAAGGCATCTCCTACAGCGAGATTCAATCCCTCACAGCAGAAAACACCGCTATCCTTCAGTGGTACATTACAGACGACAGACTTCTTGCTTTCATCATCACTCCTGAATCATCAACTCCTATTGTCTGGCAATCTTCAAAAGCAGACTTGAAAGCCTTAGAAAATTGGGGTGATGAGTATCTGAGAGACTATCTAGAAAACAAAACTAAATGGCAGCAAAACCTCGCCTCGCGCCTCCAAAGTCTAGCTAAGATTTTGCATCTAAACGATCTTCTGGGAAGAGTTCCCAAACAGTGCAGTCAACTAATTCTAATTCCCCACCGATTCCTGCACCTGTTCCCCCTTCATGCCTTGCCAGTTAGCCGTGAAACCTGGCAGCGGTTTAATTCAGCAACCCCGTCTCCAGAACCCACTAATCCTTGCCTGCTAGATTGCTTCAAACAAAGTGTCCGCTACGCCCCCAGTTGCCAACTCCTGCAACAGGCACAAAGGCGAGAACGCCCCAATTTCACACAGCTATTTGCAGTCCAAAATCCCAACAAAAACCTGCCGTTTACCGATATAGAAGTACCAGGCATCCGTCAGAATTTCCCACCCGAAAATCAAGATATTCTCATCCAAAATAATGCCATAAAATCAGCCATAAATGACAACCGCCTCCGCATCGCCCACTGCGCCCACTTTAGCTGTCACGGCTACTTTAACTTTCAGCAACCTTTGCTCTCAGCATTGCAGCTAGCCGACAGCGAATTACTCCCACCAGCGCCAGCAGAATCAAATCCCAACCGTTATCAACCCTTACAAAATGGCAACATTCTCGACCTTGACAAATGCCTCACCTTAGCAGACATCTTTGCCCTCGACTTCCGAGAATGTCGCCTAGTAGTCCTCTCCGCCTGCGAAACCGGCATCAGCGACTTTAATAGCATTAGCGATGAATATATCAGCTTACCTAGCGGTTTCCTCGTGGCCGGCAGTTCCAGTGTAGTACCGACACTTTGGACTGTGAATGATGTGTCTACTTCACTGCTGATGATAGAATTTTATCAGAATCTCAAAGCCGGGTTAAGCGTCGCTCTTGCCCTCAACAAAGCTCAACTTTGGCTGCGGGATGTTACGGTAGAAAAGTTACAACAGTGGACAAGCAAACTTTCGATACGTCCCTCCCTAAAAGAGGAGCTATACGTTATGCTTGATGAGTTAGACTCCACAGAACAACCACCTTTTCGATCGCCTTATCATTGGGCTGCATTTTGTGCAACTGGTCAGTAAAAATCAAATAATTATGCTGGAAAATAATCAGAAAAATATCAACGCCTTCATACACCTCATCAAAAATCAGAAACCCCTGTTTTTGATAGATAATAGGTATGAAGACCTTAATCAAGCAAAAGATACTTTCCGAGAAACAGAGGATGAACTTTCTGATGATATCATTGAATGGTGTGCAAAGTACACCGACATTCAACAAGCATTACGCCAGACTCGCAAAGAGTTGTTTCCAGCAGAAACTAAATCTACAGACGGTAATCGCCTACCCGGAAGCACAAAAATAAATCCTCCACCAACGCCTTCACCTCCCAAAGCTGCCAGAGAAACGCTATTAAATGCCATCCAAGAAAGTTTTCCCAACCAATCAAAATAGAAGACCCGGCGGTTGAAATAATAGCAACCGCCAAGGCGATGGGATAAATTGTAGGGTTCATACATTTTTATTTAGGGTGGGGTCTAATTAATCAAGAAAATCCCAAAATCCTGTAGGGGCGGGTTCACCAACCATCTATAAAACCGACCGAAAATCTCATAAACCCGCCCCATCCCCGCCATTATTCACATGAACATCTTACCGATAAATTCATGGTACATTTTGATTGTCTGTTGGGTGGGGGCGGGTTTACAATATTATTTGTTTTTGCCATATATTTTTGGTGAACCCGCCCCTACAAATCGGGTTTATTATAAAACACAACGTGTCTTATCTGAACAATATTAGGAGCTAGGTAATGAATAGCAATCAATTGACAGGCAAACTTGCCAACCCAAAACTAACCCTGTTTGCCTTTCACTTGTGCAACAACCTTGCCAAAGGCGACCAACAAACTGTAGACAATGCCGACCATTTGTGGCATCAATGCGTTGCTTTGGGAAACCTGCTGCAAACCAATCCAAAACTCGATACTTTACCAGAACATCTTGCTAACACAAAAAGCCAAAATAGCCAACAAAGCGACTATTTAGAACTTTATCAGTCAGATGGTGATAGAATCCTATCATTTACGACTCTCAGCCAACCAGACAAAGTCTCGCTGCAAGGCGGAATTTATCCGGTGCAACTGCACGACACTTACGCCCTTGACTTGACGCTGCTTGCCACAGATACACTAGAAATCAACCAACTAAACAATCTCAATTTTCAAGGTTGTCTGCTACCGAATAAAATCCAAGCATCACTGGGACAAACGTTGGTATTATTTGCCAAACCAGTTGATTTTTCTGGTAATTATAAAGAATTAGCAATAGCTTGTGTAGAAGCTTTGTTTCAAAATGTACAAAACCAGCCCAAACCCTATTTGATTGAAGAGGGAAAACTTCTCGGCAGTCCCATTTTTGAATTTGACAATGCTCAAGAAAATCCGAGTTTAAACTGCCATATTCTAGTCTGGTTAGATACAGATGAAAAAACTTCAGAGTTAGAGAATAGTGGTGATTATTATAATCCGCTGCTCAATTTGTTATGCTGTCGGACTAAAATCATTTACGCCTATTACCAAGCGCAGCGCTGCAACGAGGAAGCGAGGAAACTCTACAGCCAATTAGAAGACAAGGTGAAAGAGTTTAGCAATTTAAAATCTGAGCCAAAAGAGCGACTGAAACAACTAGAAAATTGGCTAATTCAACTTCCCCAAATCGGGTTTGAGTATGCCCGCTATTTGCGAGATATAGAACTTCACCTGACTACAATTGAAACGAATGCTGACAATTATACTTACTGGCGCAAACAACTTGTCAGTTACAGCCTCGAAGAAACAGATAACTTAGATTTTATCCGAGATTTCTTTAGCGGGAGTTGCCGGATATTTCAGAAACAGATTAAAGTCAACATGAGTTATCTTACCGCAGGACGGCAATTGTTTCAACAGATGATTGAAACTATCCGAATAATTGTCGAATTGGACGGTCAAAAACAACAAGCAAAGTTTGAGCTAGCGGAAAGAAAAAGCGATAGCGAATTGCAAAACACGATTCAATCGGTAGGTGCAGGCATCGGTGCAGGCATCGGTGTAGCCGGAATCATTGCTAGCAGCTATCCTCTGATAACGCAAGTTCCAATTGCACCTTTTTCTACATCTTTACCACCCCATCCCTTTGTATTATCTCTCTTCTTCAGTTTATTATTCGGCGCAGGCTTTGGCTTTGGTACTTGGCGGTTGACTCGGAGAATTAAGCCCAAGGATGCAAATAGTAGCAATCAGATAATTGGTAGAATACCGGGCGGTTGAAACCGCGTCTATAAAAGCAAAACCAGCCTCCGCTGGTTGAATAAAGAGTGGCTAAAATCATGCTATTCTCTTCAGTCTGCGGAGGCAGACATCGTTTGTATAGACGCGGTTTCAACCGCCGTCTGCATCTCACCATAATTCTAGATCACTTATGACTTTTTCTAAGTCAATCTTTTTCGTCATCTCCTGCGGCAAATAATCAAAAACTTTCTCTAAAACTTCCACAGACACATTGTTCATCAACCAATCATCACTACAATTATCCCCAAGATTAAAAAAATACCTTAAACGTTCCTCTATCGACTCCTTATCTCCTTTATCCACTTGTCCAACTCGCTCAAACCAATTCCCTTGCGAGTCCTTAAAACAATTAGCATCAACAGTACATATCTGATGCACTAAAGCTAATGAATTCTTATCAAGACCATTTTTGCTGGTCGAGTTAATCGGATACGCTGTTGGTAAACCTTTACAGGTTTCTTGGAAGGTTAAGGGAATCACCGTAAAAGTTTGTAGGCATTCAGAGTCATCTTGAAATTGGTCGCTTGTCCAAAATAGATAATGATGCTCTCCCCGCAAAATCCTACTAGAATTAATTATCAGGGTGCAATTAACAGTCTTGCATTCCATCTTCCCTGGTTTACTTAAATCATAAACGTGATTGTGATTGTGTTGGCAACGAAGAGATACTTTCTGGGCATTTACTAAATAAATCCAACCTTGACGAGGTGTTTTTCCAGCCACGTTATTACCCTAATTCACTGATTAATTTTTGTCTTTCTGTCTGAAGATTCAGCCTCACTACTTGCTCTAGTTGATGGCTATCTTTAACCTCAATCATTGGGGCAGTGCTGTACACATACTTTAGTAACTTCTGGATTTTCTCCTGTCCTGATCCTGCCCATTCTCTCCGAATGTTGTCCAGCATTAGTTTTAGTCCTACAGGTAATTCTAAATCATCGACATTACCTGCTTCGGCACCAAGTCGGATAAATATGGTTTCTCCCACAGATTCTTGCACAATTGTTTTGCCATTCATTTGATTTAAGGCAACAATGATGTCTTCGTTCCAAGGGCTATAGTGATAATAACGCCAATTTAGCTCTGTAAGCTGTTTGTTTGTCCATTTGACAGAATAAAGGTCGGCTAAATACAAAAATTTGATTAATTGCGTTTTTGTAATATGCCCTTTTGTGGCGAAAACAAAATACTTGATGAGGGTTTCTAGCATGGCTTTGATTTTTTTAGGGTGCGTCGCTCTTAAAATTCATGAATTCCATCGATAATGTCATTGCGACGCACTTTGCGACTGTTGGGAAAGAGTAAAAGAGAGGGTTGTTTATTCAACCGTTAAACTACTCGTTAACAGGCTCTGCCTGGTAACGCATATTCGGAGGCTCTGCCTCCTTAATCCTGTGCCGAGGCAGAGCCTCTAGATATGGATTCCAAGGCAGAGCCTTGGAACCAGTTACTGTTACGATTAAAGAAACCGAGTTTTTAGCAGAATTTACGTCTACAACGCGTCTTTTCGTTAAAAACCCGGTTTCTGGATACCCGCGCGCAAGTCCTAAATCGTACCCTAACCGTTACATTTTGCTGATAATCCTTTGCACGATTTCCACACCTGTTACCGCCTGCCAGCCAAACAGCCCCAATAGCGCGACATTTAGAACGATGTGACTGTATCTGGCCAAATCATTGCCTTTTTGCATCAACGGTGTAAGCGAGGCTGAAATCGCGATAATTGCGGTCATTCCCAAGCCGGCTAGCAAGTGGGATCCCACAAATAGTTTGCCGTTGTTGATGTAGGTGACTGCCATTCCGCCGATCGCACCTGTTACCATTAAGGCTAGCAGCAAAGAACCAATTTGGTGATGCTTGATGTTGAATTTGCCCTTAATTAACTCTTTTTTGACTTCGCCTTCAGCACTTCTGGTACGGCGGATTTGAAGACCGAGATACAAAGCATAAAACGACAGAGCCAACAATACCCACATTAAAACTGGGTGGAAGAATTGGCTCCAAACTTTCACAGATTCCGGAATTTCGACGTTCATAGTGTTCTGAGGATTAGCAAACATACTTCATAAAAATTAGCATACCACTAAGTCCGTCTCGTGCGACCGTAAAAATATACGGGATGAGACACTATTATGCCTGCCACTAAACAAGACGCTGTATTGATTCAAGCCGCCAAGACTGGCAACATTATTCACGTCCAAGCTTTACTCGCTAAGGGTGTTAACGCTAACGCCAAAGACTCTGAGGGGACGACGGCTTTGATGTTTGCTGCCCAAAAGGGCTATACAGAAATCGTGCGTACTCTACTAAACAATGACGCTAATGTCAACCAGGTGAGCAGGCGTTTTGGGCTAACGGCTTTGATGCTGGCGGCGGCTCACAAACAGGCTGACTCTGTGCGGCTGTTGCTGGCTGCTGGTGCTGATGTTAATGCTAAAAATGATGATGGAAGTACGGCTTTGATGGCGGCTTCTCTCAAGGGCGATATCAATGTTGTGCGGATGTTACTTGATGCTAATGCTGATGTAAATGTGCGAGATAAAGATGGAGATTCTGCTCTGAAAATAGCTGCTTTCTCCGGTCATCTAGCTGTTGTTAAAGCTTTGGTAAATGCGGGTGCGGTTGCTGACAATTCTATGGTGTTTTTAGCTGTGCGTCAAGGTAGCGCTGAAATTGTGCGAATTTTGCTCAATTGCGGCGCGGATGCTAATGTTAAAAATCTAGAGAGCAAAACTGCTTTGATGCTAGCTGCGACGGTGGGAAATTTGGCTGTTGTCGAGGCGCTATTGGCTGCTGGTGCTAATGTCGAAATTCGCGACAAAGAGGGCGAAACTGCTTTAACTTTGGCTGCAGATTCCGGCAATACTGATGTGGTGCAAATTTTGCTTGCTGCGGGTGCTAATGCGAATGTGAAAAATGGAGATGGGGGCACGGCTTTGATGGCCGCTGCTGCTGGCGGAAATGCGTCGATCGCACATATCTTACTCGATGCTGGCGCGGATATCAACGCTAAGGATAAAGATGATGAAACTGCGTTGAATTTTGCGGTGGTTGAAGGCTGCGAAGATGTGGTGGAATTGCTCTTAAACCGAGGTGCTAGTGTCGGTGCGAGAAATCGGTTGGGTGATACGCCTTTGCTGGTGGCGGCTGTTCACGGCCATAGTGCGATCGTAGCGGCTTTGCTGCAAAAAGTAAACTCAAATAAGGCTGATTTCCTGAATGCTAAAAACTTTGGGGAGACGGCTTTGACGCTGGCTGCGTTTCACGGACATACTGAGACGGTGAAAGCTTTGCTTGACGGCGGTGCTGATCCCAATGTCCCAGCGGATTTGGGGAAAACGGCTTTAATGAAGGCGTGCGATCGCGGTTATATTGCGATCGTCCAATTATTAGTCGAAAAAGGTGCCGATGTCAACTTGCTGGATGATTCGGGCGCCACCGCTTTAATGTGGGCCGCACATCGGGGTTATGCTGATGCAGTAGAAATTTTAATCGCTGCTGGTGCAGAAATAAACCACAAAAATCCGGGAAATTATACAGCTTTAATGCTGGCAGAGTTTAAAGGTTATTCGAGTGTGGTGAAATTGCTGAAAAGTACGGGAGCACTGGAGTAAATATCGCATCACGGGAGTTAGATAAGACGGCGGTTGAAACCGCGCCTATACAAACCAAGCAGACGGCGGTTGAAACCGCGTCTATACAAACGAAGTCCGCCTCCGCGGACTGAGGAAAATGCGGTGTCAAGAAAAAAACATCATGTTAACCATCCATTCTTCAACCCGCGTCGGCGGGTTTTGTTTGTGTAGGCGCGGTTTCAACCGCCGTCTTATCTGAAGAAAATGCGGTGTCAAGAAAAAAACATCATGTTAACCATCCATTCTTCAACCCGCGTCGGCGGGTTTTGTTTGTGTAGGCGCGGTTTCAACCGCCGTCTTATCTTGGGTAATAACGTGTCCGGCTTGGGGATATGCAACTTAACCCGCAAATCTTGTCTCAATCCGCTTTACGCACCCAGCCATTAATAGTAAAACGACTATCAGCAAAAGCCTTCGAGGGACAGCTAACTCGCAAAACTTCGTGCATATAGCGGCTTAGGAAAAATACAATGCTATTATTGCGCGGTTCAACGGTTCTGAATGTCTCGTCCGCTACATAAAAATTGTTCTCGATTTTGCTGTCATAAATCTGCAATTCGCCGCCTGAAAAAGCCTTGGGTTCTCGATAGAAATAGTAAACGTAAGTAAAAAATCTGCTTGCGGTATCTGGCGAGCCACTGTCGTTGTGAAGTTTATAAAAGTTGTTGTCATTGTGCATGGTTAACTGAGCTTCTATCTCACCAAGCGGAAATGAGGGAATATTTAATTTTTGCAGCACGTCGGGGAGAATTGCTTTGATGCGATTAACCATCAATTCGGAAAATTCGGGGAACGAGTGGAGTACCATTGAACGGCGGTAATCTTCCGCATTGGTTGAGGTGCTGGTACTCACAAATTCTGATTCTTTTGCTAAGACATATTTGATGAGTTTATTCTTTTCTGCAGGTGTCAAAAAGTTGTCTATTTGGGCGTAGCGAGATATTAAATCGTCATTTACAGGCGGCGCTGGGGCGGGAATTTCTGTGGCGGGAATTTCTACGGGAGTTGCAGGCTGCTGCGGTTGCATTTCCTGCAAGTAAATTGGGGGTTCGGTGACTAATCCGACTAGGTTTTCGCCGGGAAAAGAAAGGGCGGAACGACCTCCGTCTATAGGGATTTGAAATAAGGTGGAAAAACCTACTGTTGCTTGCGTGCGATCGACTAATGTTTTGACAAGGCTGTGCAATAATGGTGTGTCGGATTTGAGAATGACGGTGCACTGATGTCCGCCAGTAAGCAGGATTTTAACTTTTATGTCTTGGGGTTTTAGTTGCTGTTGAGTGTAAGTCATATTTTTTTAAGGACGCACCTGGGAAGTAGTTAGAATATAACAGTTTTGATTGGTGTCACAGTCTTTTTGATCCCCCCTAACCCCCCTTAAAAAGGGGGGGACAAGAGTGTCAAAGTTTCCCGTCTTAGTAGGGGATAAGAGTGTCAGAGTCTCCCGTTTTAAGACGGGATAAGAGTATTCTCAAAGTCTCCAGTCTTAAGAGGGGAAATGAGTCTTCTCAAAGTCCCCCTTCTTAAGGGGGATTTAGGGGGATCGAGACTCTGCTATCAACGAGGGATACAAAAAATTTAGGCGCTTATTGACACCCCCGAACACTATTGTATCCCTACCCTATGATACACAATTGAGAATTGCTAGGTATTATTCCTAATGCAAAAAGTGGCGGATATCGGTGAAAACCATTGTGATTCCGAGTTGGTTAGCCGCCTCAATGGAATCTTTATCGCGCATACTTCCTCCCGGTTGGACGATCGCAATTATCCCCGCCTCAGCAGCCGTTTTTACCGAATCGTCGAAGGGGAAGAAGCCATCGCTAGCCAAAATCGCTCCTTTACCCTTCTCTCCCGCTTGTTCCAATGCTAGTTTAACCGATCCCACGCGGTTCATTTGTCCGGCGCCCACACCGATTGTAGTGCGATCGCGCGTCACAACGATCGCATTTGATTTGACGTGTTTCGCTACTTTCCAAGCAAACAGCAATTCTTCCCACTCTTCAGCAGTCGGCTGTTTCTCGGTAACAATCCGCCATTTGCTAGTTTCTTCTACTATATTATCTGAGTCTTGCACCAGCAAACCGCCTGCAATTATTTTAACAGTTTGTGGAGGCCCTTGAGTCAAATCTGGCAAAATTAATACTCGCACTTTCGCCTTTTTCTTGATAATTTCTTCCGCTTCTGGTTCGCACCCCGGCGCGACGATACATTCTAAAAATGTTTTAGTTAACGCCGTTGCGGTAGCAGCATCAATCGGGCGGTTGAGGGCGACAATTCCACCGAAAGCTGAGACGGAATCCGTGTCGAAGGCTTTTTGATAAGCTTCAGAAATAGTTTTTCCCAAGGCTGTGCCGCAAGGATTTGTATGCTTCAGAATAGCGGCGGCGGGAGTCTCTGGGAATTCTACAATTAGCCGCCTTGCTGCTTCTAAATCTACTAAATTATTGTAGCTTAATTCTTTGCCTTGCAGGATGGTGCTAGTCGTCCAGCCTGTCGGTGTAGTTCCGCTTTGATACCAGGTGGCTGCTTGGTGGGGATTTTCGCCGTAGCGGAGAGTTTGCAACTCTTTTCCTGATAAATTAAACTGCTGTGGTAGCGAAGATTCTTCAGCGGATTGGCTGCTGAGATAATTTGCGATCGCGCGATCGTAGTTGGCTGTATGTTTGAAGGTTTCCAGCGCGCATCTTTGCCGGAATTTCAAGGATGCTTCACCGCCATTTTCCCGCAGTTCTGTTAAATAAGTATTGTACTGTTCTGGGTCGCACAAAACTGTCAAATGAGCGTGGTTTTTGGCGGAAGCTCTCAACATTGCTGGCCCGCCGATATCTATCTGCTCAATTGCGTCTGCTAGAGTAACTCCTGGTTTGGCAATTGTCTGTTCAAAGGGATACAAATTGACGACAACTAGATCGATCGCCCGAATTTGATTATCACTTAAATCTGCGATATCTTGCGGTACATCGCGGCGCGCTAAAATACCTCCGTGGATTCGCGGATGAAGTGTTTTGACTCGCCCTCCCAAAATTTCGGGGGAACCAGTATATTCCGCAACTTTGGTGACGGGGATTCCAGCTTCTTTGAGGGCGCTTGCTGTCCCGCCGCTGCTAATTATGTCAAAGTCAAATTCTTCTACTAGACTGCGCGCTAAGTCGATTAGCCCGGTTTTATTGGATACGCTCAGAAGTGCTAGACGTGCCATTGGTTTGAAATTGCGATCGCAAAAATAGACAGGTTATATTTTATATCAAATCTGGCGACAGGGACATGATTTGGTAATTGGTAATTATGATGATTTTTGCCGAATAAATATGAGTCTGCTTGCCTCACAGTGTATTTTTTGTCAAAATCATATAATTTATACTTGGCAGTGGCTTCTAAATACTTAGAAATTGCGCGTCGAGGGTCTGATTGTGTCGCGTGCGAGGGGGATTGAAGCGAGCGATCGCCTTCACAGTTCGTCTCCCTAGGTAAATGCCGATGTGATTGAAACTACTTAATAGAGTGTAATAGATAATTCGATGGCGATCGCTCTTGAATTTTAATGATATTTTAGGATTAATTGTAAAAATAATGTGCTAGCATCGGGTGTAAATTGTGCTCTGCCTAAATTGGCAGGAAAATTGGGCGATAGCGAAACCTTAATCTCAAAAATAATTTGGTAGGGTTGAAATATGTTTTTTCAAGAAGCCGATCCAGAAAATCAGCTCAGTAATATTAACAGTAGCCCGAAACAAACTGCTAAAAACATGACCGATCGAACAAACTATCAAGAGATGCCCCAAAACATAGCCGAGAATTCGGCAGAGGCTAACATTTCTGAAGCTTATGGTGTTAGTTTGTGCGAATTGCAGGAGATGGAGCGAGCAATGGAACAGCTAAAACAGGATTTGAAAGCTAGCGAATCTCGGTTTCGGAATGCGATCGAAAAAAATGCCGACGGCATCGCAATTGTCAACAAACGAGGACTTGTTTCTTTTGCCAACCAGTCAGCAGAAGCGCTGTTTAACTGCAAAGCAGAGGAACTTTTCGGTCAAGAATTTTTTGGCAATTTGGTAGTAGAAGCTTCAGCTTGCGACATTGAGATGGACACGGATATGATTCCCCAAGTTGGAAAAACAGAAGCACCAGGAACTCGCGTCGTGCAAACAGAAGTTGAAGCAATTCGCAAGCACAAAGCAAATGCTGTAGTAGAAATGCGGGTGGTGGAAACGGAATGGGAGGGAGAAATGGCTTATTTAGCTACGCTGCGGGACATTACCGATCGCAAGCGCGCAGAAGAAATGCTTTGGTTGTACGATCGGGCTATGGCAGCTACTAGCACCGGAGTTACGATTTCTGACGCCACTCACCCAGAACATCCAATTATTTATTGCAATCCCGCATTTGAAAGCATGACAGGTTATCGGCGGCAGGAAATTCTCGGGAAAAACTGCCAATTTTTGCACGGAAGTGATACCGATCCGGTGGCAGTAGAAATAATTCGCAAAGCCTTGCAAACAAAGAGCGAATGCAAGGTAATATTAAAGAATTACCGCAAAGACGGAACCACTTTCTGGAATTGTTTCTCAATATCTCCCGTGCGCGCTAGAACTGGCAAATTAACTCATTTTATTGGTGTACAGAGAGACATCACTCAGCGCAAACAAGCCGAAGAAGCCTTGCATAATTCGGAAGCACAAAGCAGAGAACAAGCCGCTCAACTAGCAGCAGCACTTGAGGAACTCAAAGCCACTAATTCCCAATTAGTTCAGAGCGAAAAAATGTCGAGTTTGGGATTGCTAATTGCCGGCGTCGCTCACGAAATCAACAACCCCGTCAGCTTCATTCACGGCAATCTCGCTCATCTCAAAAATTATACTCAAGACTTATTTCACCACCTCGAACTGTACGAACATCACTATCCTAATCCAGTCAAGGAAATTCAACAGGAAAGAGAAGACAATGATCTCGATTTTTTAGCTGAAGATTTACCTAGAATACTGTCTTCAATGAGCGTGGGTGTGGACCGCATTTGCCAGATTGTTCAGTCGCTGCGGAACTTTTCGCGGCACGACGATTCACAGATGAAACCCGTTAACCTCCACGAAGGTATTGACAGCACGCTGTTAATTCTCAATCACCGTTTGAAAGGAAACGGAGAAAAGCCACAAATTCAAATTGTAAAAGAATACGGGAATTTGCCGCCTGTTGAGTGTTTTGCCGGCCCGATCAATCAAGTTTTTATGAATATTCTCAGCAATGCGATCGATGCTTTAGAGGATGCGAACACTAGGCGAACTTGTGAAGAAATGCGAGATAATCCCAGCCAAATTAGGATTTGCACGGAAGTAGCCAGCAATTTTGTAGAAATCAAAATTGCCGACAATGGCCCGGGAATAACTGAGGAAGTCAAGCAGCGCATATTCGATACATTTTTTACTACCAAACCCATTGGCAAAGGCACGGGGATGGGTTTGTCAATTAGCTATCAAATTATTGTAGAAAGACACAAAGGCGAATTATATTGTACTTCCGAATTGGGCAAGGGCACGGAATTTACTATCAAAATGCCGATCGCACATTAGCACGGCGTCCCCATTGCGGGCCTTACCAACTTGCTCTATAAGCAAGCCGGACGATCACACTCCTAAAAAACGAGAAAAATCGTTTTTTCTCGTTACCAGAATCTGGCTAGGAACGCATACTTAGAGGCTTTGCCTCCCCATTGTAGAGACAATTGTCAGGTGCTTTTCGGCTCACCTTACCCGCATAAATAGCGAATTAAAAAACCTCTGCACCCTCCAACTTCTTAAAAGTTTCAACCTTAGCCCTCGCCGCTTCCCCGCAAGTCTTCGGCGTCGGAAACATCTTCCCAGGATTCGCCAAACCTTTCGGATTAAACACCTGACGCACCCACTGCATCGTCTCTAAATCTACCTCCGAAAACATATCCGGCATAAAACACTTCTTATCAGCACCGATGCCGTGTTCCCCCGAAAGACTTCCCCCAACTTTCACGCACAGCCTGAGAATTTCTCCGCCCAATTCTTCCACCTTTTCCAGCGCACCTTTTACCGAGTTATCGTACAGAATCAGCGGGTGCAAATTCCCATCTCCCGCGTGAAATACATTCGCAATCCGGTAGCCGTATTTCTCGCTCAAACCCTCAATTTCTTTCAAAACATAAGCCATTTGCGTGCGAGGAATTACGCCGTCTTGCACGTAATAATCCGGGCTGAGATGACCCGCCGCTGCAAAAGCAGCTTTCCGCCCTTTCCAAATTTTCATCCGCGTTTCCGGGTCATGGGCCGTAGTGATATTTCGCGCTCCATTTTGCTTGCAAATATCAGCTATCCGCTGTTTGTTTGTGGCCACTTCCACTTCTAAACCGTCGATTTCTATGAGGAGAATTGCCGCCGCATCGCGGGGATAACAACCAGTTGCCACCACATCTTCTACAGCATTGATGCTGATGTTGTCCATGATTTCCATGCCACCTGGAATAATGCCGGCGCTGATAATATCGGAAACCGATTCGCCCGCTGCTTCTATACTGGAAAAATCTGCTAGGAGAACGCAAATCGATTCCGGCGCTTTGAGAATTCGCAAAGTAACTTCCGTGGCGATGCCTAAAGTGCCTTCGGAACCGACAAATACACCAGTTAAATCGTAACCTGGCATTTCGGGAATTTCGCCACCAATATCGACAATTGACCCGTCGGGAAGTACCAATTTTAATCCTAAAACGTGATTCGTTGTGACTCCGTATTTGAGGCAGTGAACCCCGCCAGAATTTTCCGCAACGTTGCCACCAATCGAACAAACAATTTGACTGGAAGGATCGGGCGCGTAGTAGAAACCGGCGCCGCTAACTGCTTGCGTTACCCAGTTATTAATTACTCCTGGTTGCACGACTACTTGCTGATTTTCTAAGTCTACTTTCAGGATTTTTCGCATCAGGGCAGTGACAATCAGCACGCAGTTTTCTACAGGCAAAGCGCCGCCGGAAAGGCCTGTTCCTGCGCCTCTAGCCACCCAGGGAATTGAGTTGCGATCGCATATTTTGACCAATTGCGCCACTTCCTCGGTAGTTCGCGGCAATACCACCAAGGCGGGGCGCTGGCGGTAACTGGCGAGTCCGTCGCACTCGTAGACAATCAATTCTTCGCGGCGCTGTACTACGCCGTTTTTGCCGACTACAGCCTCAAATTCTTTAATAACGGGTTTCCAGTTGCGTTCTGTTTCTACGGCTATCATTAGTGAATTTAATTAGGGAACTATCAATAATATTGTTGCAAACTTTACTATTTTTGTGCAATTATTTTTCTAAGGGTTGCAATATTCACACAGGGAAGGATCGGCAGTCTCTCGACCGTCGGGAAATAGTTTTTCTTTAGTATAACCGCACTTTTTGCATTTATAGATTGCCGATCGCGCTAGCTGAGTCGGAAAATGGCACAGTCCGCAGGGCAATCCGATTTTTCTGTCAGCAATCTCGAATCCCGGCCAACCGCACTCCGGACAGAATTGCTTAAATTTTTTAACTAAATCCAGGGTTGCATTTTCGATGTTTTTCATCCGAGTTGGATTGTACATCGCCCGCATATCTGTTTCGATATGAACTCGGCCAGTTGACGATTTTTTTAAGCCTGCTGTCACAGCGTCAAAAAATTGTTTTTCTGTCCTAATGCCCTTGACAATTTCGCCGTTACCGAGCGCAGCTTCACCAACTACAACCACCAGTGCGTGTTCGGGAAATCCAGCTTTTTTAGCAAAATCATCTGCTTCTTCTATGCTGGAAACTAACTGGTGACTGTAGTTAGTTTCAACCGAGAAAGAGTCGCCGATTAATTCTAGATTGTTGGCTCGATCTAATAAAATTACGATTTCTCTGTTCGCTGGCAGATACGGCATCATTGGGTGAGGGCCGAAAGTACCTTCGCTGGCAAAGGCAAGAGTTTCGCCCGCAATTTCTAGGGCTTTTTGTGCTTTCTGGCGTGCCGCTTCTATTTGTGTTCCTAAGCGTTTAACTTCTCTGGTGAAGGTGCCGAAAGTGTCAGTGTCTAGCTCCGCAGGTACTAGGATATTTACACCAAATTCTCGTTCCAAAACCGGAGCCATCACCCGTTCTTTTTGGTGCATGGTAGCAAGAACTGCGGTGCGATCGCTCAATAATTGATTTGGATTCACAGGCTCAGAAATATTAGACATACAGCAGCATTATTTCATAACAGAAGGCTCAAATACACCCTTTTACCTAAGTTATCAATTAAGCGCTCAAGCGTCAATCTTAAAAGCGATCGCTAGTTGCCCCCAGTCACTCCCCCTACTTGACCTCTGAGTACAAAAATTACTCCCGTCATAATTAGCGCCACGCCTACTAACCGCAGCGGCGGCAAAGGCTCGTGAAATATAAGTTTGCCGCCTAAAACAGTAAAGAGGTAACTAATTGACAGTAAAGGCGAGACTATGCTAAGGTTTTCCCGCGACAAAACTACAATAAAGCCGATCGAAGAAACTGCATACAAAGAAAGACCACCTACAATCAACGGCTGGGTAGCCATTGCTATAATTTTTTCCATTAAATTAGCAGCGCCAATGGGCCCTAAGATTTTAGCTCCTGCCTTCAGGCTGAATTGACCGGCGACACCGCACAAAATAGCAGCAAGCAATAACAGAAAAACGCTTCTATTCATAAATTTACTAACCTATAGTACAATCAAAAATTGCCGTTCCCAAAAACCTGAAAAACTTTAATTAAGTTTTGCTAGGCTTTATTCACCACTAATATTTTAAGCAGAGATACGGGAAAATCAAGTATGGTCGATCGCGATCGAGAGTGGAACAAATATATGGCAGAGCAGACCAATCCAAGCGGAGAATACACTCTAGAACTATCGATACTCATGCCTTGCCTGAACGAAGCAGAAACTTTAGAAATCTGCATCGAGAAGGCGCAGAAGTCCCTGCGCGAACTTGATATTGCCGGCGAGGTCATCATAGCAGACAACGGCAGCACTGACGGTTCCCAAGATATCGCCGCCAGAATGGGAGCGAGAGTCGTGCCCGTAGCAGCCAAAGGCTACGGTAGCGCCCTCATGGGAGGCATCATCGCAGCGCGCGGAGTTTATATTATCATGGGCGATGCTGACGACAGCTACAATTTTTCAAACCTCGGCGCTTTTGTCAACAAATTGCGAGAAGGTTTCGACTTAGTAATGGGAAACCGGTTTCAAGGGGGCATCAAACCTGGGGCAATGCCGCCGCTGCACAAATATTTAGGAAATCCGGTGCTGACATGGGTTGGGCAATTATTTTTCGCGAGTCCAGTCGGCGACTTTCACTGCGGATTGCGGGGTTTCAGGAGAGACTCAATTTTGAAACTTGACTTGCAAACAACGGGTATGGAATTTGCTAGCGAAATGGTCGTCAAAGCTTCTCTGTACAAGTTGCGAATCGCTGAAGTCCCAACGGTACTTTCTCCCGACGGCCGCTCGCGCCCGCCGCACTTGCGAACTTGGCGAGATGGCTGGCGGCACCTCCGATTTTTGCTGCTGTACAGTCCCCGGTGGCTGTTTTTGTATCCGGGTGCTGCGCTGATGATTTGGGGTCTAATTATCGTGGTTTGGCTGTTACCGGACAGCAGAAAAGTGGGAAGTATAAATTTTGACGTGCACACGCTGCTTTATGGTGCGATCGCAATTATCATCGGTTTTCAAGCAGTAACTTTCGCTTTTTTCACCAAACTTTTCGCCATCAGCGAGAAATTCCTCCCTGAAGACCCCAAACTCAACAAAATATTTCGCTATGTCACGTTAGAGACAGGATTGATTGTCGGAGTCACGCTGATTTTAATTGGAATAGTTGGCTCGTTTTTGTCATTAACTATCTGGAGCGAAACAGCTTTTGGTTCTCTCGATCCTTCTAAAACTCTGCGTTTGGTTATTCCCTCGCTCACTTGCCTGACTGTCGGTTTGCAGATGGTTCTGTCGAGCTTTTTTCTCAGTGTGCTGGGGTTGAAACGGCGATAGGAAAACAAATAAAAAAAAGGCGATCAAATGTACATTTTTGTTGTGACATTTTCTGAGCCAAAAGATTTTTTTTTGCCAACAATCCTGTGTTAGATGGGGCGCGACTAAAACAAGTCCGAAGCGGAAAAAGATTGACTTGAACGCGAGGAAAAATTTACAATTGATGGCAGTGCGATCGCCTACGGGATAGCTAAGCTTCAGGCTGTTTGGGAAGAAAAGGGCGATCGCCCAGAAGCGTGAAAAAAGACAAGTTGCGATCGTCAACCTTATGACTTAACATAGAAGAGAAATATAGCGCTGGAGTCAAAATGGACAGGATCTCCGTCAACCCTCAAATTCACTTCGGTAAGCCTTGCATCGCGGGTACGCGCATTACTGTACAGAGCGTTCTCGAATTACTAAATGAAGGGCTTTCTTTTGCAGAAATTATCCGAGACTACTATCCCGATCTGGAACTGGATGATATTCGGGCGTGCCTACAGTATGCGATCGCACTGGTGGCGGCTGAAGATGTTCATTTAGCATTAGCTTAAATTATGAAATTTCTGATAGATCAAGATGTGTATGCTGTCACCACAAAGTTTTTGATTGATGCAGGACACGATGTAATTATTGTTGCTCAAATAGGTTTAGCACAAGCAAGTGATGAAGAAATACTTGGAGTAGCGCAAGTAGAAAATCGTATCCTTGTTACGCGAGACAGAGATTACGGAAATCTTGTTTTTGTGAGGGCGATCGCAACAGGTGTGATTTATCTTCGAGTTTTACCTAAAACAGTGAATGAAGTTCACAACGAACTAGCAAAAGTTATAGAAAATTACTCTGAAGTAGAACTAAAAGGGGCATTTGTAGTTGTAGAGGCTGATGGACATCGGTTTAGAAAACCGCTGACATAGGGAGTTGAATTAGTCTGGTGTTGGAAAGGAAAGGTCGATCGCACTTTGGGAGATAAGGGCGTACTTGGGGAAGATAAGGGCGATCGTACTTGGGGAAGATAAGGGCGATCGCACTTTGGGAAGATAAGGGCGATCGCGCTTCCCTTTAGCTAAAATCAGTTTGATTGGGTTTGGCACTCCTAAAGTTGCTATAATTTATTGATAATCCCACAGATTAGGATATTAAGATGCAAGTCAAAGACATGACAGTTGAGCAACTGCGGGACTTGATTCGGCACACTGTTGAACAGTGTCTAGAAGAATATTTTGGCGATCCTGATTCTGGTTTAGAAGTTAAGGAAGAAGTCAAGCAGAAATTGTTGGAGTCAATCAAGCGCAAACAAGCCGAAGAAAGTAGCATAAAGCCTGGGGAAGTTTATCAAAAACTCGGCATGAAATCGTAATGAGCTATTCGGTTGAGTTGACAGCAGAAGCTCTGGTTAACCAAGAAAAATTGATTCAGGCTGTGCGGGAACGTATAGGTAATAAAATCAATTGGTTGGCTGAAAATTTTGAACAAATTACTCCTATGCCTTTGTCCGCTAATCTAGCAGGTTTCTTTAAGTTAAGAGTGGGTGATTATCGCGTAATTTATACTTTTAATGAGGAGTTAATGGTTATTACTATTCACCAGGTTGGACACCGGAGAGAAATTTATGATTAAGTGAAGGTAGATCGCACTTGGGGAAGAAAAGGGCGATTCCCTACGGGATAGCTTCGCTTCACGTACTCGATAAACTGAGATATGCAAAAAATTCCGTCAGAGAGCTATGATATAAAAGTCAGAGAAAAGCTCGTATCGATATTAAGTATAATCTAAGACAGCCTATGTTGACTGTAGAACAGATAGAAAATGCGATTATCGAACTTCCGCCGAACGAGATTGGCGAGTTGTTAGAGTGGTTTTTGAATTTGGATTACCAACGATGGGATGTTCAGATAGAGAAAGATATTGAGCGGGGTAAATTGGATGCTTTAGCAGCAGAAGCGATCGCAGATTTTGAGAGTGGTAACTATCGAGAGATTTAATGCACTATACTACTCGAAGATTTTGGGATTGTTATAACGCTTTACCCTCAAAGGTAC